>OJBC01000137.1_pt1 | contig 36068 bp, 29 predicted proteins | sample 1590351 | NCBI WGS metagenome assembly OJBC01 (sample SAMN05416892, study PRJEB24817) | seawater metagenome | isolation source: Sea water | place: Canada:Atlantic | collected 2013-11 | reverse complement strand
CTACACGTAAGGAGTCGTCGGCAGCGTCAGATGTGTATAAGAGACAGATATTAATGTGAAACTTCCGGTTCAAATGCTTGTCTACTCTCACTGGTTTAAAAATAGCCACTTAACAAGAAGTTGGTTGGAAGTGAGTAGAAGGCGCAGTGGGTTTCCACTTAATCGCCACCTAATTGTTTAAAAAATGGTTCTCTGCTTGCCCAAATATGCCCCCATTGTTAAAGTGTGCGGATAAACATCGACTTCACGTTAAAGCGCTGTCATCTCACCCTTGCTAACACGCGATAACACAGAAACAGGAATACACTTTTCATGTTTAAAAAGCTTCGAGGCATGTTCTCTAATGATCTGTCCATCGACCTCGGAACAGCTAACACGCTGATTTACGTTAAAGACCAAGGTATTGTACTCAACGAACCCTCTGTAGTGGCTATTCGCCAAGAGCGTGCTGCTGGACCTAAAAGCGTTGCCGCTGTAGGTGCAGAAGCCAAACGAATGCTAGGTAGAACGCCTGGTAACATTCGCGCTATCCGCCCTATGAAAGACGGCGTTATTGCCGACTTTTATGTAACAGAGAAAATGCTTCAGCACTTTATTAAACAAGTGCATGACAACAATTTCCTTCGCCCTAGCCCTCGTGTTTTAGTTTGCGTTCCATGTGGCTCTACCCAAGTAGAGCGCCGAGCCATTAAAGAGTCTGCGCTAGGTGCAGGTGCACGTGAAGTGTATTTGATTGATGAACCTATGGCCGCCGCTATTGGTGCAGGCTTACCTGTATCAGAAGCAACCGGCTCAATGGTGGTCGATATTGGTGGTGGTACAACCGAAGTGGCTATCATTTCACTAAACGGTGTTGTGTACTCGTCATCGGTACGTATCGGCGGTGATAAGTTCGACGAAGCTATCATTAACTATGTACGCCGTAACTTTGGTTCACTTATTGGTGAAGCAACGGCCGAGCGCATCAAGCATGAAATTGGTGCAGCTTACCCAGGTGAAGAAGTTCGTGAAATTGAAGTACGTGGTCGTAACCTTGCTGAAGGTGTTCCGCGTGGCTTCACATTGAACTCCAATGAAATCTTAGAAGCCTTGCAAGAGCCACTTACTGGTATTGTTTCTGCGGTTATGGTTGCCCTTGAGCAATCTCCACCAGAACTCGCGTCTGATATTTCAGAACGCGGCATGGTACTTACCGGCGGTGGCGCATTACTGAAAGATTTAGATCGTTTGCTAATGGAAGAAACGGGCATTCCAGTAGTTATTGCAGATGATCCGCTAACTTGTGTAGCGCGTGGCGGTGGTAAGGCATTCGATATGATTGACCTACACGGTGGCGACCTGTTTAGCTATGAGTAAACAGGAAAGGCAGCCTTAAGGTTGCCTTCTTTGTATTATGGATACTATTTTTACTCGCGGTCCCTCACTGAATAATAGATTAGCGCTGGCAATTGTTTTGTCAGCGTTACTTATTTTTGTGGATCACAAAGTAGAAGGGTTTAAATCGACTCGGGTCTATTTAAATTCATTCATGAGCCCCCTTCAATATTTAGCCAATTTACCTCGGCTAATGCTAAGCGAAAGCGCCCAGCGCTTGACCTCACATGAAGATCTTCTCGAAGAAAACGACAAGCTAACGAATCAACTGTTGCTCATGAGTGAGAAGCTCCAGCGGTTTGATGCCTTGTCTCAAGAAAATAAACAATTAAGACATTTGCTAGATGCACCTGTACGTAACGACTTACGTAAAATGGTGGCCGAGCTGATGGCAGTTGATAAAAACCCTTATAGCCAGCAGGTGGTCATCAACAAAGGCGCCATTGATGGAGTTTATTTATCTCAGCCCATTATTGATGAAAAAGGCATAGTGGGGCAGGTTATGGAAGTGGGCACTACCAATAGCCGCGTACTTTTACTGGCTGATGTGACTCATGCTATTCCTGTCCGCTCTCAGCGTAATGATATCCGCTTTATTGCTACTGGCAGCGGCGCGCTAAACGAGCTGTATTTAGAGCATGTTCCCCACAGCGTTGATATTAAAGCGGGAGATGTATTGATTTCCTCCGGCTTAGGAAAAATTTTCCCCGAAGGCTATCCCGTAGGTACAGTGAAAGAAGTACGACGGGATGAAAGTCGTCCATTTTCTATTGTAACCGTAACGCCTATGGCTAAATTAGACAGGTTAAAGTATTTGTTACTCTTGTGGTCTGATGAAGGCAAACCTATCGACAGTAATGTGGGTAGTGAAAGTGATGCGGATAAAGAAGATGAAAGCAACACGGTAAGCAAGGAGGAGGCTGAAGATGATTCGTAAGCGTCATTCGGTTATCGTCACTACGCTTTTGATTGCGCTAGTTCTTCAAATTGTGCCATTGCCTATTCAGGTTGATTTATACCGTCCTGATTGGGTTTTGATTGTGCTTGCGTACTGGAGCATGGCGCTTCCCCACAGAGTGAATGTGGGCGTGGCCTTCTTAACCGGTGTGGCGGTTGACATACTAGTCGGCACTACCTTGGGCATCCACAGTTTAAGCTTAAGCATTTCAATCTATATTTTAGCCGCGAACTATCAGCGGCTTCGAAATTACTCGGTATGGCAACAAGCTATTGTTATAGGATTGCTTTCTTCGCTGTACCACTTGCTAACATTCTGGGTACAGCACTTACTTACTGATATCTATTTCCAATTGGATTACTTGTGGCCCGTGCTTACCTCTATGCTGTTATGGCCTTGGGTATTTTGGCTACTTCGTAAAACCCGTCGTCAGTTTTCCATTAGTTAAAGTGTGAGGCTCTTATCGTGAATTACTCAGTGGTTTTAGCCTCTGCTTCCCCTCGTCGTACCATGCTGTTAGATCAGATGGGCATTGCCCATTCAGTAAAGCCAGTGGATATTGATGAATCAGCCTTTGCTAATGAAACGCCTGAAGCCCAGGTAGCTCGACTCGCTGAGCAAAAAGCGAAAACAGCACTTGCACGGTTACACGATGAAGATGCACTTAATGAAAATACGCGTGTATTAGCGTCTGATACGCTTATTGCCTTTAACGGGGTTAGTTTAGGTAAGCCTGAAGATAAAGAAGACGCTAGACGTATTCTTTCAATGCTATCGAACAACGAGCATGAAGTACTGACGGCCATTAGTGTGGCGTCTACCACCAAGCAAGTAACACAAACTATTACCACCAAGGTAACTTTTGCCGCATTGACGAACGATGAAATTGACGCATACTGGGACACAGGTGAACCTGCAGATAAAGCAGGCAGTTACGCCATTCAAGGTATTGGCGGTCAATTTGTAAAAGCAATAAATGGCAGTGCTAGCGCAGTGGTTGGATTGCCTTTGTATGAAACAAGGCAGTTACTTAGAGAATTTGGAGTCGTGTAGTGAGTGCAGAGCTACTAATCAATGTTACACCGTCAGAGTCTCGTGTTGTTCTCATTGAAAATGGGATATTGCAGGAAATTCACGTAGAGCGTCATACTAAGCGTGGCTTAGTGGGCAATATCTATCGCGGTAAAGTGAGTCGGGTACTTCCTGGAATGCAAGCCGCATTTGTGGATATTGGCCTTGAAAAAGCCGCTTTTCTTCATGCCTCGGATATTGTTATTCATAATGAAATAGCAGAGGAAGTATCTGCCAGTCACATTCAAAAACAAGACATTCGTGAGCTTGTTCGAGATGGTCAAGATATTGTTGTGCAAGTAGTGAAAGATCCTATTGGCACCAAAGGCGCCCGCCTTACTACCGATATTACTATTCCAAGTCGCTATTTGGTGTTTATGCCAAGTGTTACCCATGTTGGCGTATCTCAGCGTATTGAAGAAGAAGCCGAGCGAGAGCGTTTAAAAACGCTAGTGCAGGAATTCTGCGATGAAAACGGTGGTTTTATTTTACGTACCGCAGCTGAAGGGGTAGGTAAAGCCGAATTACAGCAAGATGCTGCCTTTTTACGCCGACTTTGGGACAAAATTCAATCGCGGATGAAAAAGCGTAAGTCTAATGTGTTGTATGAAGATTTACCGCTGGCGCGCCGTGTGCTTCGTGATTTTGTCGGCACCGAGTTAGACAGAATTCGAATAGACTCTAAGTTGTCTTTTCAGGAGCTGTTCCAGTTCACGAAAGAATACGTGCCCGAAATGAACGGCAAGTTGGAATATTACACGGGCGACAGGCCCATATTCGACTTGCACGATGTTGAAAATGAAACCCAGCGAGCGCTTGAACGTAGGGTCGATTTGAAATCAGGCGGCTATTTGATTATCGATCAAACCGAAGCCATGACCACCATTGATATAAATACCGGCGCATTTGTTGGGCACCGTAACCTAGAAGAAACTATCTTTAATACTAACACCGAGGCGACACAAGCCATTGCTAGGCAGCTTCGGTTACGTAATTTAGGCGGTATGATCTTAATCGACTTTATCGATATGATTGAACCAGACCACAAAAGACGTGTCTTACATAGTCTAGAAGTGGCGACAAGTAAGGACAGGGCCAAGATTAATATTCACGGGTTTACGTCGCTAGGGCTCATAGAAATGACCCGCAAGCGCACCCGTGAAAGTATTGAGCACATACTGTGTGGCGAATGCCCCGTATGTAAGGGCCGAGGTACGGTGAAAACCGTTGAAACCATCTGCTTTGAAATTATGCGTGAAATCGTTCGGGTAAACCGCGCATATGATGCCGATAAATTTGTTGTTTATGCTTCGCCAAAAGTGGTTGAAGCATTAATGGGCGAAGAATCGCATATGCTTGCAGAGCTGGAAGTGTTTGTATCGAAGCAAATTAAAGTACAAACCGAAACCTTGTACAACCAGGATAAGTACGACGTCGTCATGATGTAATGCATTAACTATACGAAGGCGAAGTGTGACAAATTTAACGTCGGTAGCAGCCTATTTAGTTAAAAAAATATGGTTGCTGCTTGCCATCCTGCTTGTTCTATTCGCGCTGTTAATCAGCGCCGCTCGCTATGCGCTGCCGCATATTGAACACAACAAGCATCTGCTGGAAGACTATATCAGCCAGCGCTATGGCGTAAATCTTACTATTAACAGCGTGCATGCAGTATGGCAACGCTCTGGGCCGAGTATTGTCTTGAATTCGGTCTCCATGGCGCAAAGTGATGCGTCTCCTGTCGGACTCAATATTCGTCAAGTCTATGTTGAATTAGATTTTTGGCAGTCTTTGAGACGACAAATGATCTCCTCTACACGTTTTGAACTTCGCGGCCTTAAGCTCGATGTTGATGCCGATAGGTTCGAGCGTGCAGGCGATAACAACTTTCCTGTTGTTGATGCATTAAAAAGCTTATTTCTAGAACAACTTCAAAGCTTCTCTCTTGAAGAAGGGGAAGTGCTTCTCTCTAAAAATGGCGAGACTCAATCTTTCATCATCGACCAGTTAACCTGGAACAACAGCGGTAAACGTCACCAAGGCTTAGGGCAAATGAAGGTGGCCGATGTATCGTCGAATTCTGCTTCTTTCATTATTGATGTGACTGGCAACAAAGATGCCTTTGAAGGGGTGTTTTATGCCCGCGCTGAAGATTTAGATATTTCACCTTGGGTGAGCGACTTAATCAAAACCAAACGTCCCTTAACTGAAAGCCGAGCCAGTTTCGAAATATGGGCCGATGTACAAAGTAATGGCATTACGGGTGTTCAAGCCCAGTTTGAAGAAAGTTTATTGGAATGGGGCGGAGAAGAATACTCAACCCTAGTCACAGGTATTCGTGGTGGCAGTATTGAAGCAGCACCCACGCAAGATGGGTGGAGCGTTAGGGTAGATCAATTGGTGATAGACTCTGGCAACGAAACCATAGAAGCTGATTTCGTAGGTAAAGTAACAAATGCAGGCGACGCAGTCGTCAGCATTGTAAAACCGGTTCAGATAAATCCATTTCTGATGCTTCTACCCTTGTTTATGGATGACACCAGCGAAGAGGAAATTCGCGCGTTAAATCCCACAGGGCAACTTGCCACGTTGGAACTTCAATTTAGAAATCGCCGCCCGGAATTAACCGCAAAAATTCTTGATTTGTCATGGGAGCAAGCCGGCAAAACCCCAGGTCTTACCTCGCTAGATGCCGACATTTATTGGTATAAAGAGTCTGGCGCTGTTTACTTAAAAAGTGAAAACAGTACCTTATCTGCTGACAATATTATTAAGCAAAATCTGGATATCAATGCCTTCAACGCCAACCTGTACTTTCATACCCTAGCGGTAGGTGACGAAAAGCAATGGGTGATGACGGGCAAAGAGCTCGTGTTCGACAGTGAACAGTTAGTGTTAGAGCCCGCATTTCGTGCCAATTTAACCACGGGCAACCTAGACATATTTGCCAATATTGAGCCTCTGGCGTTAAACGCCGTAAATAACTTCTTTCCTGCCTCGTTGATGGGCGTGAATACCGATAAATTTCTTACCCGTGCCTTCGCTGGCGAAGGTAGCATAAGCAAAGCGCAAGTATTGTGGCACGGTAATCCTAAAAACTATCCGTTTAACGACAACAGCGGCATTTTTCAAGCTTATGTCGATATTGAAGATAGCGACTTTGTGTTTTCATCAAAATGGCCTGCGTTAAATGAACTTGATTTGTCGGTACGTTTTGAAAATGCCGGCTTAGTCATGGAAAGTGACAAAGGAACGTTAGCAGGTATAGATGTGGCGGCTATGTCGGCAGAAATTCCACGTCTACACCCATCTTCAATGTTAACGATTAAAGCAGACGGCTCTGGAACAGGGGAAAAGTTAACCTCGTTAATGAAACAGTCTTCAATTGCCAGCTCGCTAGGCAAAGTGCTCGATAAAGATGTGCAAGTTTCAGGACCATTATCCGCAAGCTTAACATTAGATATACCGCTTAAAGGCAAAGATATACGTGTTCAAGGCGAAGCTCAGTTAAACAACAATGATGTGTATATTACTAGCACACGTATGCAGTTCGATGATGCTAACGGAACGCTTACCTTCGACAACGCAGAAATTGACGCTAACGGGTTAACTGCGAGTTTATTGGGCCAGCCTGTGGAAATGTCAATCCAGGGGCGTCAGAACGATAGCTACGACGTTAATGTGAACCTTAAAGGGTTGTGGCATGTTCACCCGCTAGTGAAGTATGTGAAAACCGACCTTATTGATTACCTAGACGGTGAAACCCATTGGCAGGCCGATGTTAATTTGAGCTTATCTAATAGTGACTTTTCCTACAATGCCCAAATTAACGCCGATTTAACGGCAACCCAAAGCTTGTTGCCAGCGCCGTTTGCAACTGTTCAAGGCACCAGTCTGCCACTACAAATTAACAGTGAGGGTAATCTACAAGCGTCGAATATAGAGGCAAGGCTCGGTGACAACATTCATTTCGACGGCGTATTGCCCCATAAAGAAATGCAATTTTCTCGAGCACTTCTTTCCTTAGGCGACGCAGATGTGGGTGATAGAGGTACCGGGTTTAGTATTGCCGCGAACTTAGAGCAGGCCGACATTGTTGAATGGTTCACTACCTTGCAGACGCTGATTATGCCGAGCAAAATGGACGATGCTAGTACGAGCTTAACCGTTAATACAAACACCAGCGCCATAACAAATAAGAATATCAATAGCGATACGTTATCCACACAAAACCGTGCCCAAAAGCAAAACATCTTCGGGGTGCCATCACGCATATTTGTGACTGCAGATACCTTAACAGGGTGGGGGCACTCACTGAATAACGTGTCTTTAACCGCTCGAGAACAAGACAAAGATTGGCTGCTACAGGTGGATGCGGCAAAAGCGCGAGCAACTATTAGGGTGAATAACGATATTAATAACCAAGGTATCGATATTAATGCTGATTACTTAGTACTGGATAAACCTGCGACTGAAACTGAATTAAACGAGACACCGGTAGAAGAAATCGAAATTGCTAAGCAGCAAGCTGAAGTCGTGGAGGTTGACCCGCTAGATGTACCACCTATCTACTTTTATTGCAATGTGTGTAGTGTTCATGGTCTCGATTTAGGCGAAGTCACCCTTGATGTAGCGAAAACAGACCAAGGATTGCAAATAAGACAATTACTCACGCGCTCTTCCAGTGCCGATGTAACTGCAACCGGATACTGGCAGCATGAAAACGGCGACATCACCACCCGTTTAAACGGCACGCTTTCTTCCCCTGATGTAGGCCAAATGTTAAAGCAACGAGGAATAACGTCGGGTATTAAAGACTCTGAAGCCGATGTTAAATTTGATTTGGGTTGGCCTTCCGCTCCATTCGACTTTTCGTTAGACAAACTAAGTGGTGACGTAGATTGGGCCCTCACTGATGGTTATCTCACTGAGGTCAGTGATAAAGGGTCGCGCATATTCACATTATTCAGCCTAAACTCATTAGTACGTAAGTTAAGCCTAGATTTTAGAGATGTATTTGCCACGGGTTTCTTCTACGACAAAATGGGTGGAAGCCTACAAATTGCGGACGGTACCGCCTTTACCGACGATACTGAAATAGACGGCGGTGCAGGTGAGATTGAAATTAAAGGGTATACCAATTTAAATACCGGTGGCCTTAATTACAATATAACCTTTGCCCCTAATGTAACGGGCAACTTGCCCTTTTTAGTGTACTTTTTAGCTACGCCTCCAACCGCATTGGCTGCGCTGGCGTTAGATCAAGTGTTAACATCTGCTAAAGTTATCTCGAACGTGAACTATAAGGTTTCTGGTACCATTACTAATCCGCAGTTCGAAGAAGTAGAACGACATAGTAAAGATATAAGCTTACCGGCGAATGTGTCGCCAGAAAGCACTTCGCCATTAGATCGGCCGCTTACCGAAGATGATTTACGCAGAGTAAAAATGGAGGTTATCGATGGTTAATCTAGTTGCAGTTCAAATGACATCTACACCCAGTGTAGAAGACAATTTGAATCATGTAGAGCAGGCGCTTGCCAACGAACAAGTCCCAAAAGACAGCTTGGTGGTATTGCCAGAATGCTTTGCCTGTTTTGGTACCAAAGATGGCGAGCTACTCAATGCCGCCGAAGTCAAAGATGAAGGGCTGATTCAGCAACGTTTATCGGCGCTAGCCAAAGCCCATGAGTGCTACATTGTTTCGGGCACATTTCCTATGGCTACCAATGATGCGTCAAAGTTTTCAGCAGCGTGTTTATTGTTTGGCCCAGACGGCACAGTATTGGCCGACTATCGTAAAATTCACCTTTTTGATGTGTCGGTTGATGACAATACGGGCAGCTACAAAGAATCTAAGTTTACAAACCCAGGCAGTGAAGTTGTTACGGTAAAAACCCCAATTGGCAACATTGGGCTAGCGGTATGTTATGATGTGCGCTTTCCAGGCTTGTTTACCGCCATGGGGGATATCGATATTTTAGTGTTGCCTGCTGCCTTTACGCAAAGAACAGGTGAAGCGCACTGGCACACGTTAGTGAAAGCGCGAGCCATTGAGAAACAATGCTATGTAGTAGCCGCTAATCAAACCGGTGAGCACCAAAATGGCCGTGAAACCTTTGGTCACAGCCTAGTGGTTTCGCCGTGGGGTGAAACCTTGAGCGAGCTACCTCAAAATATTGGTGTCATTCAAACCAGTGTTAATATTGAAACGCGACAAGCCATTAAACAAAATATGCCGGTTGCCGAACATAACCGATTCAGGAGTCACTTTGTCTAAATCTGTTGAACGCCATTTACTGTCTGACTCTGGACTAGATGTAGCGTCGCTAGAAAAAGCCCTTTCGGGTATCCATCGTCACGATACCGATTATGCTGATCTTTATTTTCAGTCGAGCCAACACGAAAGTTGGGTGCTCGAAGATGGCATTATAAAAGAAGGTAGCTATAACATTGAACGTGGTGTTGGCGTTCGCGCCATCAGCGGTGAAAAAACCGGTTTCGCCTATTCAGATGAAATCAGCGAAGATGCCTTGGTAAAGGCGTGCAACGCTGCGCGGAGTATTGCCCCGGATGGCGGTTCGCAAAAAGTATCATCGTTAGGGCGTAGCGACTATCAAGCGCGCTACGGTGAGAAAAACCCTATTCTCGCTATGCAAGATGCAGAGAAAATCTCTTTGCTAAAAGCCGTGGACGCGTATGTTAGGCAGCAAGAGCCATCAGCCAATCAGGTTGTAGTGAGCATTAGTGGTGTATACGAAGAAATTTTAGTGGCTGCCAGTGATGGTACATTTGCCACCGATATCCGCCCCTTGGTTCGCCTTAATTGTTCTGTGTTGCTTGAAGACGGTGATCGTCGTGAGCGTGGCAGTGCGGGTGCTGGCGGTAGATACGCCTATTCCTTTTTTGAGTCAGATAAAGACGGTCGCCCCTACTATGAGCAATTAGCCGACGACGCCCTGCATATGGCTCGGGTTAATATGCAAGCGGTGGCATCACCAGCGGGTGCTATGCCGGTAGTATTGGGTAATGGCTGGCCTGGTGTATTGTTACACGAAGCGGTGGGTCATGGTCTTGAAGGCGACTTTAACCGTAAAGGTGCATCTACCTTTAGCGGGAAGATTGGTCAGCGAGTAGCTGCAAAGGGTGTAACAGTAGTAGACGATGGCACATTAGCTGATCGTCGTGGCTCGTTGTCGGTTGATGACGAAGGTACACCAACACAGCACAATGTACTTATTGAAGATGGCATTCTAAAAGGCTACATGCAAGATAAGCATAACGCCAAGCTAATGGGTGTTGCGCCAACTGGAAACGGTCGTCGCGAGTCTTATGCGCATTTACCTATGCCGCGCATGACCAATACTTACATGCTAGAAGGGCAGTACGATCCGAAAGAGATTATCGCCTCTATCGAAAAAGGTATTTACGCGCCTAACTTTGCCGGTGGGCAGGTTGATATCACATCAGGTAAATTCGTATTTTCTAGTGCAGAAGCATACCTTATTGAAAATGGTAAAATTACCGCACCAGTTAAGGGCGCTACTTTGATTGGAAATGGCCCTGAAGTTATGCAGAAAATTTCCATGATTGGCAACGATGTGGCATTAGACAACGGCGTTGGCGTGTGTGGTAAAGACGGCCAAAGCGTGCCTGTTGGCGTAGGCCAACCTACATTGAAAATAGACGAGCTGACTGTGGGCGGAACGGCGTAAATTACGCGTTACGCTAGTGTGAGAATTCGAGAAAAGGCGCCGGTTGGCGCCTTTTTTATTGCAATATTTATGACTGTTTATATACGGTCAGTGCAGCATGTTAGCTGCGAAAGAGCCTTCTATTCTAAAGTGACTACCATATCAAGACTGGTAGTAACGCCACTGGGAGAGGTCACTAGCGCACTTACAATCGCACTGGTGCTGGCTTCCGACTCATCTAATAGGTTTGTCAGTACGAATGATAGCTGTCTGCTACCTGCTTCGTTGGTAGAAGGTACTGTGGCTTCAAGTGAACCTGAAATACCTCCTTCAGAGCTTGTAATGCTAATTTCAGTATCTTCCGCTAATGGCTGATTGGCGGTATCTGAATACGCTAACGATAGCAACGCATTGCTTCCTCTTGGGATACTCAACACAGGCGTTAACCCAGGCGGATTAGTGTTGTTCGCTAGCGCATCGGTACTGCTGTTAAACGTGAGTAATGCAGATGACGATGACATAATAATCACCATGGCACGCCTCACATGCAGCGCGCTGTTTCCACAGCTTGTGGCATCGCACTGCGGGCCATCAAATAGTCCATTGGCCAGGGTAAAGTCACCTGAACTGTCGTAATCGAAAAAGGGCTCTGTGGCGTCATAGCTACCGTTTTCGTTGTCGTCTCTCCATGCTTCAGGGTAATCGATAAAGCCGGTGGTATCAGGCAGTAATATGGATAGTCCGTTACCCGTGCTGCCGGTAATTGCGCCGCCATCAGCATCGTCGTATAGGTTATTGCCATTAGCATCTATTAAGGTTTCATGGCCTACTGCTGTCACCATTACCGTAATTCGGTGGTCGGCGACTCTTGGTTCGGCACTTGTCCAAGTCACACTGCAACTGCCACTTTGGGTGGTACAGCTTGGTTCAATTAATCCGCCTTCGGTGGTGAAGTTTAGCGTGGTGCCGTCTGGCACTGGATTGTTAAAAGCATCAGCCGCGCTAGCGGTAATGGTCAGTTCGTTGCCGTTAATGGTGTGCGCTTCAGGGTTCAAACTCGATGGCGACAAACTAATACTGTTTTGATCTGGCAACCCAGTGTTCACGCTAAGTAAGTCAGACTGAGACTGAATGCTAGTATCATCAATTTCAGTAACAGCAGTGACCCGAACTGCAGTAGGTACGCTACCGGCAGTCACAAAGGTACTGACTTGGCCTTCAGAGTTAGTCAGTGCAGTGTCAGGGGAAAGCGCCAGGCCACCAATATTACTGTTTAAACTAAACGCCACTTCTTGTTGAGCAAGTGGATTACCCAGCGCACTATTAACTTGAAAAGTTACTCTTGATACTGAGCTTGCATCTTGGCCGCCCGTACCACTGATTACAATCGATGACGGAGACGCATCGATAAAGGCGATGCTACCTGCGGTTTCAGGCAGAATTTCTATAGAGCGGGACACACTTAACGTACTGCTATTGATGGTAACCGTTGCACTTACCTCGTCGTCGAAGCCGGTATTTCCCGCGCAGCTGTTGTCTTGAAATGTAGAGCGAGCTTGTCCGCTGGCGGTAAATACGGTTTCATCAATATCGGCACTATCGTTCGCCACACAAACAGAGCTAAAGGTAACAGGAATGCTAGTGGCATAAGTTTCGCCTTCAGAATTAACCAGTGCTACGTTAACACCCAGGGTTGCGCCAGCGGCAATGACAACGTCTTCGTCCGTAGTGTAACCGTCTATGCCCAATAAACCGGCTACAAATTCGCCGTTATCAAACGTACCAATTCGAATAACTTCATCGGTTACCGCAGAAGACTGAATTTCATAATTGAGCGTGGCTGTTAGGGTTTGTTCATTGTAAACGTATGACACAGTGGCCGTTCCGGCACCTAGGTCATCGTCGGTAGGGAGTAACTGACTATTGGCAAGGCCGTCACTAGTAGTTAGCGCATCATCTATGCTTACCGAGCCGCGAGATACCTGGAAGCTAACAATGGCATCTGTAATTGGGGTGTCATCGATATTTACTAGCGACGCACTAAGGGTGCCGGTTTCATCAGCGGTAATTCTACTGACTTGATTGCCTGCACTGTCACTTAAGGTGAGTGAAAGGGTGGGTAAAAATACGGTATCGGTGTCGGCAATCAAAAACTCAATGTTTGCTTCTGACGATGTGCTGTCGTATGTCGCGGTTATCGTGCTAGCACCAGCGATAGCGCTATCTGAGTCTAGATACACAATGGCTTCACCGTTACTGTCAGTGAGCTTATCGCTAACAGAGAGCGTGCCTATACCGCTTGTAAAACTGACAATTTCTCCGGCTAACGCGGCACCATCTTCCGTAATGGTCGCAGTAATGCAGGCAGTATCACCAATATCGAAACTAGCCTGATTAACCGTATTACAGTTAGCATCGCCTATCTCAAGAGAAAGTGCTACGACTGGAGAGGTGGTGCTATCGTCATCCGAACTGCCAAAGGGGTCGTCGCCGTTTGCCCCCGAGGTACCGTTACATCCTGATAATACCCAAACGAAAGCAAATGCCGCTAAAAGCCGCCCCATAAACCTCTCCTTATGTTGCTACTCTTTTTGAGTAACGTCTTTTAAATATTGGAATAACTCCCTGTAAGCCTTAGGGGGAGCATTCTTTTCTTGTTCTTTTTTCACTTGGCGGTGGAACTGCCTTAATTTTTGTCTATCTAGTTCAGGATATTCTTCAATAAGCCCCTGAATAGCGTCGTCACCACGGGTGATCACATCTTCGCGAGCACGTTCCAATTCATGAAACGCAGCGTTATTTGCTTGATGTTGATGGGTTATTTTAGCCAAGGCGACTTCAATAGGGGAATTATCCCTTTGTCTAAGCAGCTTACCAATGAACTGAAGTTGCCTTCTGTAGCCGTCTTTTTTCTTATTGATGACACGGGCAATATCTAACGCATCTTTCAATTCTTCATCAAGCGGAATGGTGGCGTAGTGAGCAGGGGTAAGGTTTACTACGGTTTGCCCCAGCTTTTGTAAGTCTTTAGATTGGCGCTTTAGTTCGCTTTTACTAATGAGCTCTTCTTCTGGCTCGGCGCTTTCTAACTTAGATTGTTGTCGTGATTTAGATTTCTGATCGCTCATTTCAAACTCATAAGTGTTACACTTTAGCTAAATTGTAACTATCACAGTCGGATTTAGACAGCGAAACTTACTATGCAAATTGAGCAACAGTTATCAGAAATTCAGAATGTCGTTGATGATGTACTGAAATTAGCCCTAAAAAATGGGGCAACCCAAGCAGAAGCAAGCATGTCAAAAGTGGAAGGTATTGCGGTATCTTCACGTATGCAAGAAGTTGAAAACGTAGAGTTTACCAACGATGGCGGCTTGGGAATTAGTGTTTACGTAGGTAAGCGAAAAGGCAGCGCATCAACGGCTGACTTAAACAAAGAAGCCCTTACCCGGGCCGTGGAAAAAGCCGTAGATATTGCGAAGTACACCAGTGAAGATCCTTGTACTGGTCTTGCCGATGCTGAACTTATGGCCACAGAATTCCCCGATTTAGATTTATATCACCCGCAAGAGCTTGATACCGAGAAAGCCATTGCCACCACGATTGAAGCGGAATCTGCGGCATTAGGTTACGACCCTCGCATTACAAATTCAGACGGTGCATCGTATAACGCTAACCTTGGTATGCGTGTTTACGGTAATACCCACGGTATTAATGCTGGGTATCCAAGTAGCCGTTACAGCTTAAGCTGCATGGTGATTGGTTCGCAAGATGGTGATATGCAGCGCGATTACGCGTACACAGTAGACCGCCAGGCGCCTTTGTTGCAATCGGCAGTATCTATTGGGCAAGAAGCGGCAAAAGCCACTGTAGAGCGTTTGGGGGCTCGTAAGATTAATACGGCTCAGGTGCCTATTCTGTTGCACAAAGACATAGCGTCTAGTTTATTTGGGCATTATGTGGGTGCTATTAGCGGTGGTAGTTTGTATCGTCGTTCATCGTTTTTGTTAGATAGCTTAGGTAAACAAATTTTTCCTGAGTGGCTAAACATTGAAGAACGCCCATTTATAAAGTCGGGCTTAGCGAGTTCTAGCTTCGACAATGAAGGCGTTGCTTGTAAAGACATGACAATAGTTGATGGTGGAAAGCTTTCTACTTATCTTTACACAACCTATTCGGCTCGTAAGCTAAACACTCAAACCAATGGTCACGCAGGTGGCATACACAACTGGTTAGTGGGCGACACAGGACATAGCGACAGCGACCTGCTAAAAGAAATGGGCACTGGCTTATACGTTACCGAGCTTATGGGGCAGGGCGTGAACACAGTGACCGGCGATTATTCTCGCGGTGCAGCTGGGTTCTGGGTAGAAAATGGTGTTATTCAATACCCAGTGCATGAAGTCACCATTGCAGGCTGCTTACAAGATATGTTCGCAGGCATTGTGGCAATTGGGAAAGACAAAGATTTGCGCGGTAGTGTGCATACCGGTTCTATTCTTATTAATCAGATGAAAATAGCAGGAAGCTAGTTTCTCTGTTTCGATTTAAGTCGTTCAAACCCACTCGGTTTACCTAGCGCGTTTGAACGAACTTGCTTAATGTAAAGACTGCCGCTGGCGAAATTCGCTGGGCGGCATGCCTTCTGATTTTTTAAACCGCTTTGAAAACGTAAACACATTGCTGTAGCCCTCGTAGTTGGCAATATAAGCAATGGGCCATTGCGTGCTTATCAGTAAATTTTTAGCCCTTACCATGCGCAGATAAATAACATGCTGCATGGGGCTTCGACCAAACTGCGCAAGGCATAGCCTATGTAGGTGAGGGGCCGAGTAGTGTACTTTGTCTACCAAGGCGTCTATATCCCAATTGAACTGCAATTGCTTTTCTACCGCAGCAAACAGAGCCGATAATCGTACTTGGTGCGTGCTTTTCACCGGGGTGGCAATATGCTGCAAATATTGCTGAATAATTGGAATCACCGCTTGCCTATGTTGGCTATTGGTTTCTAAATACAATAATTCCATCGCATGATGTAGCCCTGACAACTCAATGTTGTGCTGAACGGGGTGTGCTACATCAAAAAAATGCTGCCATCGAGGGCAATCAGATAAATTAAGCCAAATAATGTCCCACTGCTCTTGCTCCGCACGCGGCTCTTGAACCGCAGCCGGCGCTGGCTCTGAACTTTGCTCTATTTGAGCTTGCGGCGCTTTCTCAGCGTTAACTCTATCTTGTACTTCACTGGCTTCGTTTTTCGTTACTTCAGTTGCATCCGGCGTTGCGCTGGTTACATCAAATTGATCAATTTGTACTTCAAAACTTTGGTGCGCTGGCAAAATAATCACACTTGAAGCTGGTAGTGCGTACTCGCCAGACGGGGTGAGTATTTTGCCGCTGCCTTTTAAAGAATAAAAAATAGTGTGGTTAGGAGGCGTAACTCGGCCTACTTGATAAGTACCCGATAAATTCGAGCAACCCGCCAACTCAATGTCTAGCGCTTTAATTTCTGGCGCATTTGTACTGTCTATAAAGCGTTCAAGGCAGTGTGGCCCAATATTCACGATATCGCGAAAGGTTCTCTGCGCATGCACATTTTGGGAGCCAGAAGAAGCTAAGTTAATAGGTTGCATAATTGTAAAATGAGAGTTTTGGATAAATTAAAGAGAGAAACAAGCATAAAGGATTGCGCGTGTTTCCGCTATATTTCACCTGTTATTAAAAAACCTTATCGTAAAAGGAGCCAGTAATGGCAAATGTTGCTCAAGTTGTTGCGCAAAAAGATTGGCAAAACCCTGTCGTATTTCAAAGAAATCGCGAGAATGGACATAGTCCATTAAACGGTTTTTTAACCCAAGAAGATGCTAAACATAACGCTAATGCGCAAAAACAAAGTTTGAATGGCGAGTGGGATTTTAGATTATATCCCCAACCTGAGGCCGTTACAGAAGACTTACTGAGCGAGGTATTGTCTGACGCACTGCCTGAAGCTGCAAACTGGCAGTCTATTACCGTGCCTTCAAACTGGCAAATGCAGGGGTTTGATAAGCCTATTTACTGCAATGTTAAATATCCTTTTCCGGTAAACCCACCAGAAGTACCTAGCGATAACCCCACAGGCTGCTACCGCAAAACGTTTACGGTAAGCGAAGAAGCAGTACAGCGGCGTAATCATATTGTGTTTGAAGGGGTTAATAGTGCCTTTCATCTTTGGTGCAATGGCGAATATGTGGGGTATTCGCAAGATAGCCGTTTACCGGCCGAATTCAATTTAACGCCTTTTTTAAAGGTTGGTGAAAATCGCTTAGCGGTAATGGTTATTCGCTGGTCTGACGGAAGTTATTTAGAAGATCAAGACATGTGGTGGTTAAGCGGTATATTCCGCGATGTGGTATTGGTAACGAAACCTCAGCATTATATTCAAGATGTATTTGCCACACCAAAACTAGATGCGTGTTATCGGGATGGCAGCTTAGAGGTGCGTACCGCGATCAATGCACCAGCAAGCTATACCGTGGGCATTCAGTTGTTTGATGGTGAAACCGCCGTTACCGAACAAGCAGTGTCAGGCACCAACAACCGCCGTATAGATGAGAAAGGCGGGTGGGATGATGTGATTTTTCAATCGCTAGCGGTTACAGAACCAAATAAATGGACGGCCGAGACTCCTTATTTGTATCGCCTAGTTGTCACTTTGTTTAACGACGCAGGTGAGGTGGTTGTTGCCGAAGGCTACAACATAGGTTTTCGTCAGGTAGATATGCTTGATGGCCAGTTGTGCGTGAACGGAAAGCCTATTCTTATTCGTGGTGTAAATAGACACGAGCATCATGAAAGCAAAGGTCATGCGGTAAATGAAGCCGACATGATTGAAGATATAAAGCTTTTAAAGCAAAACAACTTCAATGCGGTACGCACCGCCCACTATCCCAATCATCCGCGTTGGTACGAACTGTGTGATGAATATGGATTGTACTTAGTAGATGAAGCCAATATTGAAACCCACGGTATGTTTCCGATGGGGCGACTCTCTAGAGATGCATTGTGGGCAGGGGCTTATTTAGCCCGCTACACCCAAATGGTAGAGCGGGACAAAAACCACGCTTCTATTATTATTTGGTCATTAGGTAATGAATGTGGTCATGGGCCAAACCAAGATGCTATGTACGGTTGGTCTAAAGCCTTTGACCCTTCACGACCTGTGCAATACGAAGGTGGTGGGGCGAATACTACCGCTACCGATATTATCGCGCCTATGTATGCCCGAGTAGATACTGATGTACTTGATGATGCCGTACCTAAATGGGCCATTAAAAAATGGTTATCGCTACCGGGTGAAACCCGCCCTGTTATTTTGTGTGAGTACGCTCATGCGATGGGGAACAGTTTAGGAAGCTTTGCGGACTACTGGCAGGCATTTAAAGACTATCCACGTTTGCAAGGTGGCTTCATTTGGGATTGGGTCGATCAAGGCTTAGTGAAGCATACAGACAGCGGTGAGGCCTATTGGGCCTACGGAGGAGACTTTGGTGATACCGATAACGACCGTCAGTTCTGTATTAATGGTTTGCTGTTTCCTGATCGCAAGCCGCACCCTGCTTTATTTGAAGCTAAATACTGCCAACAGCATTTAGCATTCACGCTTAAATCTTTACAGAACGAACAAGCTGGCAGTTACCAGTTAACCATCGCAAGCGACTATGTATTTCGTTCAACCGATAACGAAGCACTGCAGTGGCAATTGCTTGAAAACGGAGAGTGCGTTGCCAACGGCACTGAAACATTAAGTATTGGCCCCCAGTCGTCACAAACACTTGTAATAACCCCAGACATTAAGTTTGTGCCCGATGCGATGTACCACCTTAATATTGATGTGGTGCTTAAAAATGATTGTGACTGGGCGAATGCTGGGCATGTATTAGATACAGAGCAGTTCGAGATTGCCAATACCGCAGGTTTTTCTGGACTGACAGCCGCAGATTTTTCTCCTTTAGCATCAGCCAGTACGCATACTGGTGACGCTAGTAATAGCGAGAATAAAGACAAAGCTAAACAAAAAGTAGCGGTAGAGCGCACCGAAACTCAGGTGAATATTCACGCGGCAAGCAATCACTTCATGCTTGATACTAACACTGGGTTACTTACTTCTTGGTTAGCCAATGGCGAAGAGCAGCTAAGTGCACCACTTGAAGACAACTTTTTTAGGGCACCACTAGACAACGACATTGGCGTAAGTGAAGTGGATAACCCCGATCCTAATGCATGGGAGTCTCGCTGGCGCCGCGCAGGAATAGGCCAGTGGCAACGCAGCTGTGTTGATGTTGATATTGTTGAATGTGCACACGATGTGCGTGTTACGGCACTGTTTAATTACCATCACAACAATGCGCTAGTCGCTGCTACAAGTTGGTGTTACCGCGTAGATGCAACAGGTACATTAGCATTAGATGTTCAGGTTAAGTTAGCCGATACATTGCCACCTATGCCGCGTATCGGTTTGCAGTGGGCAGTGCCTCATTCAAGTCAGACTGAAGCTAACATTCAGTGGAAGGGGTTAGGGCCATTTGAAAATTATCCCGACCGACTAGCAGCAGCAAGGTTTGGTAGTTACAGTGAAAGTATTGCAAATATGCATACGCCTTACATCTTTCCTACCGACAATGGGCTTCGTAGTGATTGTCGAGAGCTTAGTATTAACGCTGTACAAGTAGCGGGTGATTTTCACTTTGCTGTAAGCCCGTACGGGCAAAAGCAGCTTGATGAAGCTAAGCACACCTGCGACTTAACTACTGCCGACAGTACTTACGTGTACATCGACCATGCTCACATGGGGGTAGGCGGTGATGACTCGTGGAGCCCAAGTACGCACAAAGCCTTTTTGTTAGAGAAAAAAGCCTATCGGTATTTTTTATCTTTTACTGCATGCTCATAAGAGCATCGCACGCTAGCTAAGCTTAAGTGCGTTCAAAACTTACATTATCAATTTTGGACGTAAAAAAGCCGCTCTATTGAGCGGCTTTTTGGTATTTAATCAGGCTATTACTTACAACGGTAATTACCGTTGGTGTCTCTACTTGGGCTAATTAGCCGTCGACAGAGCCACAGAAGCGGTAACCTTCACCGTGAATGGTTACAATCAATTCTTCATCAGAAGGATCTGATTCGAAGTGCTTACGAATACGGCGGATAGTTACATCAACTGTACGGTCGTTAGGGCGAAGTTCACGGCCTGTCATTTCCATAATTAGCTGTTCACGGGTAAGAATTTTACCTGGGTTGCTAAGGAATAAATGTAGTGCACGGAATTCACTGCGTGGTAAACGGAACTCTTTACCTGTTGGTGAAATAAGTGAACGGCTGTCGCCATCCAAAATCCAGCCATTGAAGTTTACACGGCTTGGTAAATCATCGTCTTCTGCAGAGTTTGTGGTGCGAGATAATAAGTTACGCGCACGAATAGTCAGTTCACGAGGATTGAAAGGCTTGGTTAGATAGTCATCTGCGCCAATTTCCAGACCTAAGATACGATCAACGTCGTTATCACGGCCAGTAAGGAAAATAAGACCTACATTTTTACGGTCACGTACTTCACGCGCCAAAATTAGGCCATTTTTACCTGGCAAATTAATATCCATAATAACCAAATTAATTGCGTGATTTTCAAAGAAGTCATGCATTTGATCACCATTTTCAGCTTCAAATACATTGTACCCTTCTGCTTCGAATAAACTCTTTAGCGTGGTACGTGTGACCACTTCATCTTCAACAATTAACACATTTGGCGTCTGCATGGTGTTTTACACTCTTTATAAAATCGGTTTAAGCAATTACTGATTAAATTTTAATATTCGTTTACTTATATGCAAGTTACTATCGAATATTACTAAATTCAAGGTATTGGGGTTAGCCAACAAATTTCAAGCAAAGTTCAATAGTTATACAGGTATTATGACGTTTTCGCACTGGAAACAGGAAAAACAATAACAAATTCTACACCACTACCAACTTCACTGGTAATTGAGATAGAGCCATTGAGCGCTTGAGTGACTAAATTGTACACTAAGTGCATGCCTAATCCAGACCCCCCTTGTCCACGTTTTGTGGTTACGAAAGGGTCGAAAATACGTTTACGAATATCTGATGGGATCCCGATGCCGTTATCCCGATACACTAACTTTAGCTTGTTTGTTGTAATTAATTCAGCACAGATATCAATCTGGCCTTTTTCTATGTTCTCAAACCCATGAATAACCGAATTCATAATAAGGTTAATAATGATTTGATTAATAGGACCAGCCTTCGTTTCAACGCATAAGGTAGGGTCGCAATCTACGTTGATGTTGTGTTGTAATTTTTTTAAGCGAGGCTGTAACGACAGTAGTATCTCATTAACTAGCTGTGCAAAGCAAAAAGTTCGGCTACTTTCGCTCGATTGATCCACTGCAACCTGTTTAAAACTGGAAATTAGCTCGGCTGCGCGGTTCAAATTGCGATAAATGATGTTTAAATTTTCATGACTTTCATCCATGAAGCGTTTCATGGCACTGGCTTTTAAGGTTTTGTTCTCAAAATCCCTTTCAATAACCGCAAGTCGGTCGAGCATCATCGTAGAGGCTGTAACCCCTAAACCGATGGGGGTGTTAACTTCGTGGGCAACCCCGGCAACCATGTCACCCAACGACGCCATTTTTTCATTTTGTACAATTTGACGTTGAAATTCATGTAGCTTTTCAAGCGTTTGAATTAATTCTTGGTTCGCGTCTTTCAATGCATTAGTGCGTTGGCTTACCATTTCTTCTAAGCTGGCATTCAGCTTTCTGTGCTGCTCTTCAGCCTGACGCTGTTTGTGCATGTATTCTTGTATACGAGATAGCATAATATTCACATCATCAGACAGCACGTCTATTTCTTTAATATTCGACGGTTCTGCGCGTGCTGAATAGTCCCGCTGCCTAGAAGTGCGTTGTAAGAAAAAAGAAAGCTTTTCAATAGGCGCGGTGGCACGGCGCTGAAAACGCAATGCTAGCAAAAAGCTGAATACGAGTAAGAAAAGCATAATCCCAAGGTTAACCAGAACCGTTTTAATAACGTGCTGGCTAAACCCGTCTGCAGACATGCGAAGATAAACCCATCCCAAAACTTCATTGGTCTCTTGGTCAAAAATTTCCCGACTACTTTCTAGATAATCATTATCTTCAGTAAGTAAGGGAGTTTGATCTAGATTGACTAGCTGTTTTTGCTTTCCAGGAATAAGTAACTGGCCGCCTTTGTTGTATGAAGCAAAACGTTCAACGGCGCTTAAGGTGTTAGAGTCATCCGGTAAGGTTTTATAGATATGAACGTTTAAAACTTTGTCAGCAGCATCTAAGAATTGCAAAGATTCTTCCACCAATGCTTGGCTAGAATTTCTTAGCGGGCTGGCAACCGCATTGGCGGTCATCTTAGATAGTAGATTCGCGCGGTTATCCAATTCGTATCGATAAGCATTTATTTGGGTGTAGATGGACAAACCGGAGGTACTTACCAGCGAAATTGCGGCGATGGTCATTACCACCCACAAAAATAAACTTCGTATAGAAAGTTTTATAGCCCGATCTGTCATGCTGATTATCAGATTTTCTAATTCAATGAACGCTCAATAATAGTGGCGCATTCTTTAACAAAAAGAAAGAAACGCCATACAAGCCACTAAAGGGTAAATACTTAAACGAACATAGATTCGTAAAGTTTTATATATTCACCCGCTGCACGTTCCCACGTAAAGCGGGTGTTCATGCCTCTTTGCTGCATTTCTCTGAACTTCACTGGATGCTCGTAATAAAACAGTAAAGCGCGACGAATACAGGCAAGCAGGGCTTCAGGGCGTGGTTGTTCAAAAACAAAGCCGGTAGCGTCTTCGCTATGGCGGTTGTCCACCACAGTGTCTTTTAAGCCACCTACCGCTCGCACGATAGGAATGGTGCCGTAGGCCAAACTGTACATTTGATTCAGCCCACAAGGTTCAAACTGCGATGGCATTAAGAAAAAGTCAGCGCCGGCCTCAACTAGGTGAGCGTGCTCTGAGCTAAACCCATTAATAAAAGCGAACTGAGAAGGGTGATTTTGTGCAAATTCACCTAAATCCATACACATTTTAGGATCGCCAGTACCTACTATAACGATTTGCACATTATGCTGAACCAGTTCATCAAGAATAGGCAGAATATAGCCAAACCCTTTCTGCTCGGTAAGACGACACACCATACCAATAAGTGGAATGCTTACATTCATCGGCAAGCCGGACTTTTCTTGTAGGGCGTGCTTACAGGTTTGTTTAGGCAGTAAGTTGTCTACGTCATAATGTTCTGGCAAAAACGAATCTGTAGCGGGGTTCCACTGCGTATAGTCGCACCCGTTTAATATGCCAGAAAGGTCGGTTTTGCGTCTAACCAAACGCTCGTGTAAGCCATGGCTGCCTAGGTCGGTTAACAGCTCTTGCGCGTAATGGGGGCTTACCGTAGTTACTTTTGTCGCAAACTCGATCCCCGATTGCAGCATATTGATATAACCGCCATGAACCTGTGCCAGTATGCCGGGGTGGTGGCGTAGAAACGGTACTTTTTCTAGTAGGTTTACCCCTTGAAACGCGGCATTGTGAATAGTGAACACGGTACGGGTTTTATCAAAAAAGCCTGTGTTATCGTAAGCAGTCAGGTAAGGCAGCATGGCCGTATGCCAATCGTGGCAATGGATAACGTCTGGCGAATAATTGATAGCTTGAAGGGTAGCCAATACTGCGCCACTAAAGAAACAAAAGCGCTCGCCATTATCTTCATAGGCTTCGTATGCGTTGGAATACAAGCCTTCACGCATAAAGTATTCAGGGTAATCGACAAAATATACGGGTATGCCATGCCAGTCCATAACACGCACTTCGAAATTATATACTTTGTACTCGGTGAACAGCGTTTGTGTTTCACATGCCGAGGGTAAATCTAACGAGTCTGCCAATACCTTGTAGTAAGGCATAACAATAACTACGTCTTCTCCTGCGTCTTTTAATGCAAGTGGAAGTGCTTTGCCTACATCTGCTAAGCCACCTGTTTTTACCAGTTCTTCTACTTCAGAGATAGCGAATACAATTTTCACACGAACGCCTCGTATTATATGAACGCGCCTATGGCCTCTGAGTGGGCTCTATAGCTGTTGCGCGAATTAGGGCTGACATATCTTCAGCCCCATATATCGAATATAGGGGGAATCTATTTACGTTAGCACAGGCTCTAGCAAAAGTGCTATTACTATGCAGCCTGATATAACGAAAATTGTGTGGTTTGTGCAGTGGTTAACACGCGTGGAAAGTGTTCAGATAATAGCCCCGGGTAGGGCAGAAAACGATTGGCAACCATTTGCAAAGTGCCGTTTTGACTTAGCATTTTACGAGCATCTTCAATAAATCGCTTAGTAATGGTGTAGTCGGTTTTAAGCCCTGTATGAAATGGTGGGTTGGTGACAATATGCTGTACTTTACCCTCGATGCCATACAAACCATTCGCAGCATGCAAGGTGGCTGATTGACCATTGGCCGCTAATGTCATCGCGCTGGCATAAATGGCAATCGCGCTAATATCAGACAGCTGCATTTTTAGGTGAGGGTAGGTCAGCATTAAGTAACTAGCAATTACCCCAGCACCACAAGCAAAATCTAATACGTTGCCGCTCATACCCGAGGTATGTTTTTCTAGTAGTAGTTTAGTGCCCTTGTCGAGTTCGCCATGGCTAAATACGCCCGGTAAAGAGCACACTGGCCAGCTAGTATTGCCAATCTCATAAGTGTCGGTTTCAAGCCAAGCTTCTGGTTCAAATGCTAAGTGAGGCTGTTCAACAATGGTGGTAATTAAACTGCAGTGACGGGCAGAGTCCACTTTATGCGTAACCCCGTAAGGTTGCATGAGTTTAGCCGCGCTTTTTATACCGCCCTTATTTTCGCCCACTACATGGATACGGCCATTTTGACCCACCATACCTGCAGCCATACGCAATAACATTTGGAAATGAGATTTCGCTTTAGGCAGAAAAATGAGCACGTCAGTGTGGGTATGTTCATTACACATAAATGGCGTAAAGTGATGAGTGTGCGCCCCCACTTTTTGCACTACCTCAAAGCCCTCTTTAGTAATATCTCGGCTATCAAAGCTGGATGAAGATATCACACGAACACATTCAGAAAATATGTCGAAGTATTGGTGCATTACCGTTACATTTTTATGCTTAAGGGCATCAAGGAAGTAGGCATCTGAAGGATTGATAAACAACCATTCGCCTTGCTCAAAAATGTTGATATTGCGTTCTAATAGTTGGCTTTGGGGCGTTAAAATCATTACTGCGCTCGCTCGTAAATAAGATCCCAAACACCATGACCTAGCTTTTGGCCACGGGTTTCAAATTTAGTGATAGGTCGGTATTCAGGGCGAGGCACATAGGTACCTTCTTGTGCAGTATTTGCATAGCCTGAAGTTGAATTCATTACTTCGGCCATGTGTTCTGCGTAAGGTTCCCAGTCGGTAGCCATATGGAAACAGCCACCTTTTTGTAATTTGGTTAGCACAAGGGCAGCAAATTCGGGTTGAACAATACGGCGCTTATGATGACGCTTTTTATGCCAAGGATCGGGGAAGAACAATTGAAGCCGAGATAATCCACCATCTGGGATCATATTCTTAAGCACTTCAACCGCATCATGATCCATCACACGCAAGTTGGTTAAACCCTGTTCGCCAGCTTCAGCTAAACAAGCACCAACGCCTGGGCGATGCACTTCAATGCCAATAAAATTTTTCTCAGGGGCAGCTGCTGCCATCTCTACCAAGGATTTGCCCATACCAAAGCCAATTTCAATGACAACCGGCGCGGTTCTTCCAAATAGTACTGATAAATCCAGTTCGGCATTTTGGTAGTCGATACCCATGGTTGGCCAAAATTCTTCAATGGCACGGGTTTGCGCTTTTGTTAAGCGGCCTTCGCGCTTTACAAAGCTTTTAACTTTACTTACGTGAACACCAGCGGCTTCAGCCTCGGCCTGGCTTTTGAATTGCCTCATTTGCAATACCTTTCTTGCCCCAATTTACTGGTGGCGCATTATCCAGTTAGCGGCATGTTATGCAACGCTATATTTAATAAAGTGCGCATAAAATGCGGTTTTTTTATACATCTATACAATTGCTAAGCAGTGTAGCAAGCTTTTCGGGTTGTTCCAGCAGCATCATATGACCTGCATTTTCAACCTTGTACATGTTCGCTGTGGCAATGTTATCTGCCACAGTTTGTAGCGAAGCAAGCGATACAACTTCATCGTCAGCAGCTGCAATAATATTGACGGGCACTTTCGATTTCGCCAGTGCTTTTACAAAGTCTTCCCTTGGCGATGTGGCCTGTGTGTGAGCCAGCAAAGTATTTTTACCTAAATCTTCTGCCATAGATTGTACAACGCCCATTACATCAGGGCTTTCCTGATGAGTTGGATGCACAAAACGCGTGAAATAAGCTGGGTTTTCTGGCTTAAAGTCGCCACTGTTTAGCATAGTGACCAGCTGCTTGCGCCTTGCTATTTCTTCTTTCGATAAGCCTTTAGCATCGTATCCAATAAGCGTAATAGACGCCACGTGCTCCATATTCTGCGATGCCCATAGCGCGGCAACGTAGCCACCCATGGAAAAGCCAACCAGATGGACTTTTTCATCTTGAATAACGCGATCGGAAGTAAGCGCTAGCATGTCGTCTTTAGTCGCCGCCCACTGTAAGGGGACATAGCGACGTTGGGAAATTTTCATGCGTTGCCAAACGGGCAACCAAACACGTTCATCGCATAAGGTTCCGGGTAAAAATAGAACAGGGGCGCTGGTGGTCACAAAGACTCCTAAAATACATTTATACCTTCACATGCTAACATAGCAGGCCATTTATCAATAAAACCTAATGGCTATTAAATGTAGCTAACGGTCATTCACTGCGCAGTTTTTATGACAAATACGGTTACCCCAAATACTTTTGCTGAGCGAGTACTTGCTTGGTACGACATTCATGGCCGCAAGCATCTGCCATGGCAACAAGATATTACCCCGTACAAAGTGTGGGTATCTGAGATTATGCTACAGCAAACGCAAGTCACCACCGTCATTCCGTATTTTGAGCGGTTTATGCAATCTTTCCCCAGCGTGGTAGAGCTTGCCAATGCAGCGCAAGATGACGTACTGCATCATTGGACGGGTTTAGGTTACTACGCCCGCGCTAGAAACTTACATAAAGCGGCGAAGCAAATAGTAGAAGATCATGGCGGTACGTTTCCTGACAATATAGACGATGTTATTGCCTTACCGGGAATAGGGCGCTCTACTGCTGGCGCGGTATTGTCTATTTCACGAAATCAGCGCCACCCTATATTAGATGGCAACGTAAAACGCGTGCTTGCTCGCTACTATGCTATTGGCGGCTGGCCTGGCCAAAAAGCGGTAGAAAATGCGTTGTGGGAAGTGGCAGAAAAGAATACGCCTGAAAAACGCAGTGCCAACTACACTCAGGTGATGATGGATTTGGGGGCTATGGTATGTACCCGCAGTAAGCCAAAGTGTGATGAATGCCCGTTACAACATGATTGCTTAGCCTATGCCCAAGGGGCACAAACAGAATTTCCCGGTAAAAAGCCCAAAAAAGCGATTCCAGAGCGAAGTACGCTACTTATAGTGCCGTTGTTCCAACAGCAGGTTTATTTAGAGCAGCGGCCTTCTAGCGGCTTGTGGGGCGGTTTATATGGTTTCATTGAAGCCCAAGACATAGAAAGTGCAGAAGCAGAACTTGCCAAACGAGGTATTGAAGCCAGTTCATTTGAAACCCAAACGGCGTTTAGGCATACCTTTAGCCATTTTCATTTGGATATAACACCGGTGTTTGCCGTGGTAAACTCTGTACCCAGAAAGCAGGTGGCAGAACAAAAAGCCCAGTGGTTTATGTTTAACGAACCTATTGAGGTAGGTTTAGCTGCTCCGACTAAGAAAATCATTCAACAATTAGTGCATGTGCTTTAGCGCATCGAATAGGTTAAGGACATACAATGAGTAGAGTGGTATTTTGCCAGCGTTTACAAAAAGAAGCCGACGGTTTAGATTTTCAGCTTTACCCCGGTGAGCTAGGAAAACGTATTTACGACAACATTTCGAAAGAAGCATGGGCCGACTGGCAAAAGAAACAAACCATGCTAATTAACGAAAATAAGTTAAATATGATGGAACCGACCGCCAGACAGTTTTTAGAGCAAAGTATGTCGGCTTACTTGTTCGATGGCGTAGAACCTACAATTGAAGGCTATGTTCCGCCTGAAAAGTAATCAAAAAAGCGTATTTTGCATAAACAATGTGCAAACGGTAACAAAACCGAAAAAAAACCGACAAAAACGGTTGACTTGTTAGTCGGAAATCCGTTTAATACGCACCCACAGCGAGACAGGCAGTAAACGCCCAAACGCTAAAAGATTTTGCCTCGATAGCTCAGTTGGTAGAGCAGCGGATTGAAAATCCGCGTGTCCCTGGTTCGATCCCGGGTCGAGGCACCATTATTACATCAAGCCCTGCAAGACATTGCGGGGTTTTTTGTATCTGCCAGCCAGTCCCGAGTTTCCAAATAAATCCGGTTTTTCCAAAAACTATTTAGAAGGTTTTACCTTAATGGGTAGCAATCTATAGTTTCGGATAGTTGTTTTAACACTTTCATGGCCCAAGAGCAATTGTGCATGCTCAAGCTCTACATCACTCGCCGTTTTCTTACGAATATCACGTTCTTGAAACTTTTCTGATAAAAGTTCTTTCTCTAACGCTTTCACCATCCAGTTATGCCAAATGCTGCGAAATCCATCGCCAGTGTATGGTTGCCCTTTTCTGTTACTGAACAAGTAAAGGCTTTTAACCTTTCCAGGTAGTTGCTGAATTCTACCAAGTGTTGCTCTGAGTTGATCTGACCACTCGAATAAGTACTTTTTACCAGTACGCTTTTCAGTCTTACTCATACTTGTAAGTAATCCGTCTTCAGTAAATGAGTCAAACCGAAGCGACAACATATCTGTCTGTCTCAATCCCGTTAGGCTTTTCAAGTCGATATAGAGTGACAGCCACTCAGGTACAATACTCTTAAAGGCTATCAGTTCATCATCTGTGACATATCTATTTCTAGGACGTTCTGGGTTTCTTTCTATGTCTCTGCAAGGATTACTCTCTACGAGCCCCCAGCGCATCGCTTTCTTAAACATATGAGACAGTAGGGCTACCTCTCTATTAACGCGTACAGGTGCTGTCTGGCTGCGAAAATCCATATATTCGTATATCACTACAGGTGTGACATCTTTAGGATACATTTCTCCAAACGCTGCTCGAAGTAATTTTGCTTCTTGTATTTCACCCTTATATGTTGATTCTGCCTTGGTAGGTGAAATTTCAACCATATAGCGGTCAATAAGCTCTCCCATTGTTTTTATTGAACTCTGCGAAGGTACTAACCTATGATATTCAGCGATGGCTGATGTCAGAGATTTGCCAAGGTTTAGCCACTTACTGTCTTTATTAACAAGGTAATAGGTTCCTTTATGAAGATACATTCGTTCTGGTAGATGAGTACTACCTTTTCTTTTTCTACCCATTAATTGCCTCCTTTTGCTTTTCGAAGTGATTCTAAGTTTATAGATTTACTCCTTTTCTTTGGCAATTTAGTTCCAGATAGAGTGTCTTCGATAGCAGAGCGCAAGACGACAGGCGAACCAAGTCTGTTTACCTCAAAGGGTATTCCAAAGTTTGATAATTGCTTTATTTGTAGTGATTTCTTCTTGAAACCTGTGAGTTCCTGAAGCTCATCGCGAGATACAAAAAGGCTCATTGGACTCTCCATTTATTGTTAATAGAGAGATTGTGAAGAATTGAAGCGAAAAATTCTCAGAAAAACCCCCCTTAATTAATCGGGGTTTTTTAAAAATATAAATCTTTGAAAAGTAATCATTTATATTTTCATTGCTTTGTTGTAAGAAGGTTTCTTTGGAATTTGAGTTGGACGAAAGGTGAAAGTCAGTACTTAGTCAATGGTCCGAAAGGGGGGAAATGTCGCTAAAAAAACTCTTTTGACCAAAAAGCGTCTAAGCTATTAAGTGAAAAAGATGAATAAACGCCAATAATAGCTTTGTTTGGTAACTTTGGTAAAAGGCATCCCTTTGCAATGTGCATAGTTAAAAAGTATATGGAGACATAGGCGTATTAAGCCTTGTCTTAAATGGCATTTCGAATTTTCGTCCAGCGACTGCTGCAGGCGCAGTTGAACCAGTATTATTTAAACTCGTTTCTCTTTGTGTGCCTAGGTAAATCCTGTTTAATACGCTAGTATGCTACTCTCTTGATAATTAAGAGCGTTTTATATGAAGACTGTTGAAGAACTTAGAAAATTATTGGCTACTGGTCAAACTGCCTACGAACCACTCAACAACATCAGCTCGGGAAATATTACTTCTAATGATGGACGGACACATACTTACGAGATCGTTCAAGGATGGGACATTGGACTCGCTATGCAATGTGATCAAGAGTGGGGCAATTTCAATATGGAAATTCTCGAGTTTATTCGACAGTCTGATTCTTCCGTACAACACAAACTTCTTAATAGCTCTCAACTCGAGGATGCTCACTGGAATTGGCTTACAAAGCATAAGCATTATCATAGCGAACAATACAATTGGTTCTTTATTATAGCGGATGGTAAGCCTCAAGGTGCCTGTCTTGTTTACCATCCTAAATTATCGGTCGATACATCTGATACAATTTTCTATATTGAGTTTCTAGCTGTTGCCCCTTGGAATCGCCCGAATCATATAGACGATCAAATCTTTAGAGGTATTGGTTCAATACTTCTGAAGACCGTAATTTCGTTTGCGGAAAAGGAACTAGGAATAACAAAAGGCTTTTCGTTACATTCTTTGCCAAAGGCAGAAGGTTACTATCAAAAAATTGGTATGAAACGTTTTAAAATACACGATAAATCAGGTTTAGGTTACTTTGAGATGCCCGAACTACAAAAAGCTAATTTTGTAGGAGCAAGTGTATGAGTGACTGCAAATTTGATTCCTTAATCATAAATGGAAAAGCGGATTCAAATACTGATAGTAAGTCTATATTTGAATCATACTTAGAAAGCCAAGCACAATTAGAGCGGTTACCGAAAAAGCTTAAGCAAGATAATAACTTAGTACAGCTTAATCTTTTTAAAGAAGTTCACTTTCAAAAAAGTAGTAACTTACTATTCAGGAAATCAGACTCTTCAAACGATGCTTTGGTTAACTTTTGGTTAAGTAAAGTCAAGAACCTAGCTTATCTTTATAATGATTTTAATGAACTTCCTGACTTCACAGGGCTGTCAAAGTCTGACCTAAAAAGCATTGCCAAAGGTAACTCAGAGCCAGGCTATATTAGAAATTTAGAAAAATGTTTATCAGCAAGAGGAATCATTTTTATTGTTGAGCCATCAGTTGTTGGTTTAAAGCTAGATGGGGCAGTATTTAAGTTAGATAGTGGCCATCCGGTTATCGCAATGAGCTTGCGTTATAAGCGCTTAGATAATTTCTGGTTCACACTAATGCACGAACTCTCTCATGTAGCTTTACATTATGACCAACTAGATAGCTACATCATTGATGATTTAGATTTAAAAAGTGAGGAATTAACAGAATTAGAAGCAGACAAACTTGCTCTTAACTCACTTATTCCAAGAAACATTTGGAGAACATGTCCTGCTCGACGAGATCTTCAGGCAGATTCTGTTATCAAATTTGCTGAACAAAATAATGTACATCCAGCGATTGTGGCTGGACGCATTCAACATGAAATTAATGACTATAGAAAATTAAGCTCGTTAACCAGTGGTATCGATACGAGGGAGATATTGTTCAGTGAATAAATATACGCCGTTCTTGAAATTTAAAGTTGCTGAAATTGGTGCATTGAAAGCGCTTGAAGATTCAGAGCTCAGCTCTATAACACCTTTCTTTGATTTGGCTACGAAAAATGATATCACTGCAAATGACCTCGAAAATACGATAACCAAAGGTGTGCGAAAGTACGAGCTTAACTTTAAAAGAGCTAATGGCTTCTATATAGATGACTACGATATTGACGATTCAATCCGGATACAAGGAGCTATCGTTTATGAATTTCTAATAGATACCTTCCAGAAGATCGATTTCATCCCAGTTGTCGGGCTTGACCGCACAGATTCTAGGAATAACTCTGTACTCAGCTCATTAGTTATTAGTGACACAGTGGCGATCCGCTTAAATCAAGATGACTTCGTGAGTTACAATCTTATTGAAGATGAAATTTCAGACTTAATAGCCGACATGGGAGAAAAGTTCGATAAGTTTCATTTAATTCTAGATTGTAGGCTCTGTATAGGAGCGGATTCCGTCGAACTATCTAACAGGTTGATTATGTTCATTAAGTTGATAGTACAGGAACACAGATTTGATAAGATAATAATAACTGGTTCTTCAATTTCCCCATCAATCGCAGATATACTTTCTGTTTGTACAGAAGAGACTTTGGCTAGAGTTGAATGCGAAGTGTTTGATCTGGTAAATCAAGAGCTTTCTTTGGAATTGGAATTTGGTGATTACACTGTTATTTCACCAAATTATTCCGACGTGAACATACCTCAAAATGCTTTACGGAAAGTGATGACTCCTAAAGTTATATACTCTTATAAAAATAAACATCATTTTCTACGTGGTGGAGCTATAGAAACTCACCCAAGAGGGGCAAAGCAATATGATGACATGTGTAAAAAGCTTGTCTCTTATGCATTCTTCCGAAAGAGAAATTACTCGTTTGGTGATAAGTATTTAGAGGATAAATCTCGAAGTGTTGGAGCTGACGCATTACCTCATTCAATAGGAAAGTATCTGATAAATGCGCATATGACATATATGATTAACGACTACCCTGTATAATGCCTAACTGAATTAGATGAGAAGAATTTAGTTTAAATCTAATTTGATACTGGCACTTGTATAACAGGGTAACTGTTAGATTAGGTCTGAGCTAGTACAGTCTGACAAAGGGGAAATTTTTGCCCGTTTGGCAGGTAATGAGTATATGCCTAGACTCTTTAAGCTAACCTAGATAAAAGTGATTCTGCAATCCATCGATTTGTTTGGATCTTATTCATCCGCTCTGAAAGCTCTAAAGCAAAATCTCGCTTGTTTATTTTTTCAGGTATATCTAGACTTAATTCCTCATTTACATTTGTTAACTCGCTCTTCCACAGGGTTGCTAGAGCAAGTTCTTTGTTAAAAAAAGGATTCGTACTAGTTTTTCGAACATATTTGAACTTGACTATACCTCTAATCTCGTACGCCACGACAATTCCCCAGAATTTCGGGGTCTTTTCTAGAGCTTCTTGAAGTTTACGTTGTGTCGTGACGAGAGTAATTTTACTAAATACTTTATTATAGAAATCACCCTGCCTAGTCAAACGAGCAATCTTATCTTTATCACCTTTGATTTCGTAACAATGGGCTTCCGAATGAATAGTGACAACATCCGCGATCGCGTTTCCACGATGCACATGTAACTCTTGTAAAATACACCTTGGCTTTTTTGATTTAGAACTTAAGAAATCAATCAAACTTGGTCTAATATCGGCGTCATTTAAATACATAGCAAAACCAACTAAAACCAAAATCGCAATATTATATAGCTTAGTACCTTCAATTCAAAACCTCCTATGGCGTAAAAGAGATATACAGATAAATCATGAAGTTTGGGAAACGCACTTCCCTCCCAGTTTGGTCCTTCAATGCAAGTGATATAGAGGACGCTTATTTTTCTAATGCCTTGTTAAGAGTTGGTCTACTCACTTTAAAGTGCTGAGCGACCTCGGCTTTTGATACTTCGCCCGACGAAAGCATAGCTCGTGCTTTCTTTACATCTGAATGTGTTAATTTAGGCTTTCTGCCTCCTTTTCGCCCTCTCACCTTTGCCGCCTCAAGTCCAACCTTAGTTCGTTCTGAAATAAGTCGTCTTTCAAACTGTGCGATAGCTCCAATCATATGAAAAATCAACTCTCCAGTCGCGCTACTTGTATCTATATTTTCATTCAGACTAATAAATTCTACGTTTTTCTGTTTAAAAGCACTTAGCAGGTTAATCAAATCGGATAAAGAGCGGCCCAACCGATCAAGCCTCTGTACTATTACTGTGTCACCAGTACGAATAGAATCAAGCAAACGTATTAATTCAGGACGCTTTGTTCCTTTTCCAGATATCTTCTCGTGATAAATTCTTTCACATCCACAGTTAGCTAGCGCGTCGAGTTGAGCGTTTTCACTTTGTAGTTCAGAGCTAACACGTGCATATCCAATTCTCATAAACAAACGTCCTATTTCTTTACATTAAATACTTTACGAGTTGTTTTACGCGATCTCAATAAAAGCGCACCCTTAAACTTGAAGATACTTGATTGAAAGAAAATGTTCGTTTTTTTAACGCTTCATCGTACAAAACTATCATAGGCAAGATTGTCTATGCTCTAAGGATATTTTCAAAATTAGGCATGCCTAATTTCAATGTAGTATCGCTACAGTATCGCGGAATACATATGCTCTATAGCTGACGAAAAAATTATGCTTGCTTATATATCTTCAATCAACTCAAGAACGAGCCGACCTATCTCGATATCGAGGATTTAGGAAAAGCGGATAAGGCTAAAGACTCCTTTTTGGCTATAAGGGCTAACGTTTCCGCGCGCAATAGCACCAAAGCTAAAATTGTCTATATTCGATGTGTGGTTTTAAAATTAGGCATGCCTAATTTTAATGTGACATTGTCACAGGTGGCGCTATACTCTGTGACACTGTCACAAACTAGGATGCTCATGCGCTTTTCTATAACGACCGAAAACAAAAAAGACGCTGGGGCTTATATATTCAATAAGCTTCAGAACGATTCAGCCTACCTCATCTTCGATGATTTAAAAAAAGAAGATGAGGTAAAGGCCTTGTTCCGCTCTATAAACTTTAACGATGAATCAGCAGCAAAAGAATTGGATACCTGGTGCAAAAATTACCTTCAAGATAAACAAGTCAATTCCCTAAGAGCAGCCCTCCGAAAAAAGAGGTCAAGGCGTAATAAAGATGTTCTTTCCATTGAGCTTGATAGGGACGTCTATAGTGACCTGAAAGATCTGGCAGCAGCTGAAGATATGACTTTAAAAGATTATCTGGCAATGCTCATACAGGACCGCTACCACGAGGTAAAACCTCCTGTTGCAAATCGAGCAAAGCAACGTAAAAAATGCTAAGTGTGACTACGTCACACCTTCCCCTCTTTTCGCTTATCCCAGCCTAAATTTAACACCGTGCCATCGGGCAACCCACCCCCTTTGGGAAAAGGGCATCAGGAGCAATTGCCCTTTTCATAGCGCCTTCACCGCTTCGCGCTAAAGGCCGTCCGCTCGCGGAGGCTGTGTAAGACTCGTAAACTCGTCCCTACACAGCCTCCGCAGCGGCCTGTAGCATTTGCGCGCATATTTTTACACGCACAAAATCCGGCCTTGCCAAAGGGGGTGGGTTGCCCTATTATTACTCATGAAACAACCGAGAGCTTTCTGCTCCGGATTCAAAAAAATAGGCGCTTTCCAGCTGCCCCCAATACGTCACGAAGACCCACAAGAAAGATTCAATATTCTATAAATCATGCCGCGCCGCATTTTCTGGCGATCTTAAAAATCGGCGCTTTCGAGCTGCCGTTTACACGTAATGAGAATTTTGGCGAGATCAGTCCGAGCCTGACGCTATGCGTCGAACTGGGGCGAAACGGCCCAGGTGGTTTTTATCATCTGGGACCGCATTCACTCAACGAGTGAATGATTTTCTAACAACTCATTATAGGCTGTCTCTTATACACATCTGACGCTGC
>OJBC01000134.1_pt1 | contig 37460 bp, 28 predicted proteins | sample 1590351 | NCBI WGS metagenome assembly OJBC01 (sample SAMN05416892, study PRJEB24817) | seawater metagenome | isolation source: Sea water | place: Canada:Atlantic | collected 2013-11 | reverse complement strand
GAGATTTCTGCCTGTCTCGTGGGCTCGGAGATGTGTATAAGAGACAGCTTCTATTGCGGCAATGTCCTTGGAATGCTTTTTCGACTGCCCATCTATAATATGACTAAACTCCATTGGACCGAGTTTGCTCACTTTTACGCCAATTTTTGCCCAGCGGACTTTGAAAAAGAGAAATGTAAATGCACTAAGTACGATGAGATTGTTTACACCTAACATAGATGGTATCAGGGTATACTCATCAGGTCTTTGGCTATAACAATAAAGGTAAATACAACATAGTGCGAACATAAGCAGTGACGTTGCGTATCCAATCCGCCTTATATTGTCTGGAAACAACTCTTGCCGCTGTGTTTCTTCTTTGTCTTCCATGGCTTCGTGTTCCCTAGGTTGATATTACTAACGGTATCCTATTTTGCCCCTAGCTAGAAAGTGGAAAATCTTCAGTATAGAGCAACCTAATAGTTGATGTGCGCGGGTAAGATTCTGTTTAAAGAGATCTTTCTCAGTTCGATGTAATTAAGGCAAGGGCGACTTCTTACGTAAAGTAGAAGTTTTGCATCTTCACGCATAAACAAAGCCACATGCTTTTACGGGTCTCAAATAAGAAACAACCGAAAAGTTGTTCACTATTTCCCATTACTCTTATTGTCCCAAAAACAGAAAAACACTTTTCGGTATCAGAATTAATCTCGGAGTTGCGCAACACAGAAAGAACCAAAATTAGACAGGTGCCGTACTTTCATGGTTTTATGAATAGGTGCTCTACGAATTTCGACATGCAAGGATACGTACGTGAGTTTCGAACACTTGCGGCTAATGCCATCTAACAAAAAAATCAACACACTCACTGCGTTCGATGCCCCGCATGTCTGCGCCCGTTATTGAAAAATTATACAGCACCGAAATAGTGCTCATTTTCGAGCCAAAGCGAACACAAGGCTAAATCTGAATTAATTCAACCATCAGAAAGCAAAGAGATTTGAGAATGCACCTACACAATGTTCACATTAAAAACATAAAGCAAGCGAATGAAAACGATAGGTTAGCTATATTTGTCGGTGCGGGTGTATCAAAAAGCTCTGATACTGATTATATAAGCCTGCCTTCGTGGAGCGATCTAATAACTGAACTAAAGTCAGATTTAGCGATAACTGAAGAGCTAGATTATTTAAAACTAGCTCAACTATATTATCTTGAGTTTGGAGAGCAGACATACAACCAAACATTGAAGAAATATTTTCCTGAAGACATTACTCCATCGAGTTTACATCGCACGATTTTGAAGGTAAGCCCTCGCGTAATAATAACTACGAACTGGGACTGCATCATTGAAAATGCAATAGAGCAGGAAGGCTACCTATACGATAAGATATGCATGGACAAGGACTTAGTCAGTTCAACCAGTCCAAATAAATTTATTAAAATACATGGTGATTTCAAAAATCACAATATAGTTTTCAAAGAAGATGACTACCTCAATTATTCAAGAAATTTTCCTCTAATAGAAAACTACATCAAGTCAATATTTTCAACACATACAGTTCTGTTTTTAGGGTATTCCTATAACGACATCAACCTTAAGCACATACTGAAATGGATACAAAGTTATTCCAGTTCAGCTCCTCCGATGTATTTGGTAAATTTCGAAACAGACAAGCCTCAAGAAAGCTACTTGAGAAATCATGGGATTACCACATTAGTGCTAGATAGCGAAAGCTATTCTATTGCTGAAATTCAGCATTTAGGGAAAAGGTCAGCGCTAACTCAATCTTTTTTGGCATCTATCATTCAAGATGATAGAGCAGTTGACCCGAACGATGAGCAGGAAGTTATCAGTTTCATATACGAGCGTATAAAACACCTAAAACAGCTAAATTCAATAACTCATAATCAAATACGGGGAGCGATAACAAATTGTGGCTTTCTGTACGATAACGATGGTTTAAGTATATTAGAGTTATTCAAGCCTCAAGGTGTCCTGACTACAGATTACAGTGATACCACCAGGTCACTTCACGAAAAATTCTTGGAGATCCTATCTCGTATAGACTTGTTTGGTGAAGATAAAAAAGAGAAGTTTTATTCAATAAATTCAATGTTTAAAGATATTCTTTCTATCCTAGCACTAGCTCATATCAAAGGTATCGTTTTACCCCCCGTTAATGAAAGCGGAAAAAAAATGTACTTTGTTAACGAGAAAGTCAATTCAGCTCAAAATCTAGAAAAGCAAGAGCGAGAACACCTATCTTTTTCAGCATGTGAATGTAAAAGCAATGATTTTATAAAATATTTGTCATCAGAATCTTATGAGAGCTATAAACATGGGAAGTACGAGTTAGCATTTAAGAAGAATTCAGAACTAATTCAGGCCTGTAAGAAGCATCGAATATATTCGATGCTATTGATAGCGCTATTTAACAGAAACTCGATTTTATGGATGCTTAAGTACTCTGTGTCTACAGAACAGAGAAATGAGTTTGAAAAGGAAGAGGAAGTAGAGCTTCAAGATGAATTTTTTAAATTTCCAAGGTCGGAGATAAAAAAGAATCAAGCCCTGTATGATTTTTTGTCTTTGCATTCCGTTTATCAGAAAGCAAATGAGTGCACAAAAAAGTTACTTGATATTACTAAAGCCGTTGAAAGTATAAATGCTGGAGGAATGAGCTTCAACAACAATGCAGATGAACCAACCTCTACTCACATAAACCTATTAATGTTCGCATTGAAAAATCACATAATGATTGATCAGTACGCACCATACAAAGCGGCTATGAGAGACTTTGTTAAGATTTCTATACTCCGTCAATCAGTAAAAGAAAGAGTAAAACTCAATCAATACGAGTTTTACTCTGCCATCCAATTCTACTCATCAAAAGAACTTAAATCGGAGCTTAGCGTATTTATTAAAAATAAAGATTCTACTCAACTTCATCTAGACTTGAGTGATGGGTGTTCCGAATGGATTGTTTCTACTGTTTTGCCAAACTTAACAGATCGATTAATACAAGGTCGAAGTTTATCCAATAGTCATGAAACTAAGTTTGAAAACAGCGTGCGATTGCTTGCATTTATCGAATTGAGTGGCACTCAAATTCCAAAAGTTATGAGTGAGTTTTCCCGATTGATTACTAGTAGTTCAACAACTATTGGGACTTATGAAGCAATAAACGAATTTTTAGCACACCAACATAACTTATTTGGTCGGGAGATCGAAACTGCCGTTTTGATTAAGATATTAAACACCGTAATCGACAAAATTACTTCCCAAACAGCCCATGGTTGGGATCAGCATGCGATACTCAATGGATCTATAAACAATTTATACGGTTATATTGGGGTAGTAAAAGGCGAATACACTGATAAGGACCGAGTCCGCCGGCTGGTGTCTGAACTTGAAACCCACAAACCAGAAGAGCAGCGGAGTTTTTCAAGATCTCTGCTTTACAGCATTTTTAACATCTCGAACGCTAATGTTCAAAATATTATTAAGAAATTCATTGAAGGCGTCATTTCTCAACCCAAAACGAAAGGCATAGATGATTGGGAGTTTGAGCTTTGGTCAGTCGCAGTGGGTTTTAAAGATTTTGATACAGAGGCTGTTGCGAAACTAGATGAATATTTGGAGCAGTTTCGTGATGGGAAAAGATTTTCATCACAGCTATATTCCCTCAAAGACTTAACTCAACATTTAGTAGATAAGAAAGAAATTGACACGCTAGAAAGGTTAAACAATGAAATAGGCGTTCTAATAGAGCAGTATGAAAGTCGTCCAAATTTTTCATCAATTTGAGTATGCGTAGAAATAGCAAAGTAGTTAAAAATTAGATACTCGCTGAAGTCTAGGCTCGGCCAGAAGGAGACGAGTTAAAGTTCCGTATAACAAAGCGCAGCTATTGGAGAAATTTTCCGCTGCGCTCCAATTTGCGCGCCGAGCCTGGCGTTATTGACCGTCTATTTGTCTATAGCAGTCTCCCTAACAGATAGAAATCCAATGACGTAAAATAGCAGGGCAAATGTCAGCAACTGCGATTCATGGTTGCACAATGTTCTAGAATTAACAGCAATCACCCGCTTAAAGATAATCGGGTTGGAATGCGTATAATGCAGCGAGTAAGGCGATAATCCAAGAGGTTAGTAAGTGGCAATAAGTGAGCAGTGGCTGTCGGCACAGGTGGCGTTGCGTAGTATTAGTATTCTGAAGTTTGCAGAGCTGCTTTGGTTGCTAGATGCCAGAGGTGTGGCGTATTTGCCTGCGCTTGATTGGCTGGTGGTATCCGATTTACACCTTGAAAAAGGCAGTTACTTGCGTAGTTATGGTAATCCTCTGCCAAGTGTCGATTCTGTTGCTACGCTTAAACGCCTGCAGCACATTATTCGCGATTATAATCCTGCTCGGGTGATTAGTTTAGGTGACAGTTTCCACGATAAGCACAGTATGTCTCGCATGACCGCTGAAGACAGAAAACTTTTATGCGATGTCATAAATAGCGTTCCTGATTGGGATTGGGTGGAAGGTAATCATGACCCTGATTTACCCGAAGGAATTCCCGGTAATCCATGTCATGAAATAGTGCAAAATAATGTCGTGTTTCGCCATGAAACAGAAATCTCTGAGTCAGAATCACGTGAGACAGAACCAAGTGCGGAGGGTGGGGTTCAAGCTAAGCCCCAAGCTAAGCATCAAATTATTGGTCATTACCACCCTAAAATACGTAAGACTATTTCCCGTCGTCGATTTTCCGGCAAGTGCTTCGTAGTCACAGAAGACTTATTCATCATGCCTGCCTTTGGGCAGTTTACTGGTGGCTTAGATGTACAAGAGGAAGTAATGCTTTCCCTTGCATCAGAAAAATCTCGCGCTTGTTACATGCTGTACGAAGGCACTATATTCAAAGCTTGATGCATTTTACGAACGAAGACGAAATGGGAAAAGAGCAATAAAAAACGGGCAACAAAGTCGCCCGTTTTATTTAAGAGTGCACTAGCAAGCTAATCTAATCGCGCCAGCGCTTAGTTAGGTCTTCGTAAGCATCAATGCGACGGTCACGGAAATAAGGCCAAATGCGTTTTACTTTTTCAGTGCGGGTTAAATCTAGCTCTACCGAAAGGGTGGTTTCACCTTCTGCTTCTGCTTTCGCTAAAATTTCACCTTGTGGGCCGGTTATGAAACTTTGCCCCCAAAACTGAATGCCTGGGTCGCCATCCACAGGTGATGCTTCAAAGCCAGTGCGGTTTGCCACAATGACCGGCACCGAGTTAGCTACCGCATGTGAACGCTGAATGGTTTCCCACGCGCCATGCTGACGGCTACGTTCTTCTTCGGCATCTGTGCTATCCCAACCAATTGCCGTAGGGTAAAACAGTAAGTCAGCCCCCGCCATTGCCATTAAGCGTGCCGCTTCTGGATACCATTGATCCCAGCAAACTAATACGCCCAATTTACCCACGCTGGTTTCAATTGGTGTAAAGCCCATATCACCGGGTGTGAAGTAAAACTTCTCGTAAAAGCCTGGGTCGTCAGGAATATGCATTTTACGATATTTACCTGCAATCTCTTTGCTTCTATCAAATACCACAGCGGTATTGTGATAAAGGCCAGAGCCGCGCTTTTCAAATAAAGAGGTCACTAACACAATATTGTGTCTTTCAGCCAGCTCACCAAAGAAATCTGTCGCAGGACCTGGAATAGGTTCGGCTAAATCAAAGGCGTCGGTATCTTCCTGCTGACAAAAATAAAGGGTACTATGAAGTTCTTGCAGCAAAATACACTCACAGCCTTCGGCGGCGAGTTTTGCAACTTGCTCAGCGCTTTTATTCCAGTTAGTTGCTTTGTCGTTATCAGCAACAGACTGTTGTACCAAGCCTATCTTTAGCTTAGTTCGTTGCATGTACAGACACTCCTTTTGAGAAGGTGGAAATAACAGATTCTTTCAACGTATTTGTGGGTACCTGCATGGAAATACAATGCAAACTGCCAAATTGCTTTACCAACACCGAGCAATCTATAGGCTCGATAATATGGTCGGGGTAAGCCAGCTGCATTTGGCTAATCGCCGCTTCATCTTCAGGTTGCCCGTAAATAGGTAAGAGCACCGCACGATTACAGATCAAAAAGTTGGCGTACGATGCGGGCAAACGCTCGCCCTCGTCATTAACAATATTAGGTAGTGGCAATCGATATTGCTCGTGCTCTGGCATTGCACTGGCGCACTCATCGCAAAGAGCAATTAACCCTGCATAATGACTGTCGGTTTTGCGATTATCAGCCGCTTGGATAACCAAGCCTTTATTAGGCGTGAAACGTACAAGGGTATCTACATGCCCGTCAGTATCGTCACCTTTAAGGTGACCATGTTCTAGCACCGTAAACGTGTTGCAACCTAACATGTCATTAAAGGTTTCAGCGTAATCATTGATAGTCATATCACCGTTGCGCTTAGGGTTTAATAGACACTGAGAGGTGCTAAGCAAGTGGCCTAGGTCATCAATTTCTAACGCGCCACCCTCAGCCACCACTGGGCTACTTCGAAGGGGCAATTTACACAATGAAGCAAGGTAGCGTTGGTTAGCCATATTGTCTTCACTGGCATCAAACTTTTCACCCCAACCATTGAAGCGAAACTCTACTGGCGCCCCAAAACCTTCTGAATCACGACAGGTCAAAAAACCGTAGTCACGCACCCAGGTGTCGTTATAAGACGCAGGCAGAATGAGTACACGTGCGTGATCGCCTAAACGCGATTGCACATTATCAACATCGTCAGGGGCGCATAGCAATATCACACCAGCATGATAACGGTTGACCGCTGCAATCACGTTCAAATAAGTTTCACGGGCTTCTTCTAGCCATGGCGCCCAGTCGGTTTCTGCATGCGGCCACGCCAGCATTACAGCATCAACGGTTTCCCATTCAGGAACCAGTTTACGACTACCTTGCATGTTTATTCTCGATAGAAATAAATAATGCATCGATTATAACTATCCTACTCACGCCAACCAATAGCAAACTTGATGAAATTCTTTTCTTGTCACGAACAGTGTCACAATTAGAATGATGACATGATAGAAAAGGTGCGATTTGTAGTAACGCTATTTAACGTTTATTTTTTGATCTCATTTACTTTAATGACCGTTTTATCTCAATAACTATAAAACACGCCTTTAATAGCGTTTTCAGATTAGGCTAATCTCAGCATTTGCTCGATCAATAGCCGCTAGAATGCTAAAATATAACCATTAGAAGTCGCCAAACCTTTGCCAAAGCGTAGATATATGCCTTGGCCGTAATCATGCTATTCAGTAGTCTTGCGTTGGCTTTCAGGCGGTATTGTCATTTGCATCTTGGTATCAAGTTAGCCTTAATCGTGTTGATTACGTTTAAGGGTAAAGAAGTATTTACGGATAGGGTTAATGTTAGCAAAAGAAGCGGTCATTGTGCGTGACGCACTAGAGCCATCAATTTCTGAATCGGCACAACGTGTTAGAGCAGCGCTTGAAGAAAAAGGGCTGGAAACACCTATGGTGGCGAACGGTTTGTCCGACGAGCAAAAGCGTCAGAAGATTGAAATTGCAATGCGTGATGTGATGAATACGCTTGGGCTCGATCTTACCGATGATAGTTTGCACGACACGCCAACCCGTATTGCAAAAATGTACGTGAACGAAGTGTTTGGTGGTTTAGATTATCGTAATTTCCCCAAAATAACCCAAATCGAAAATAAGATGCGTCTTGATCAGCCTGTTCAAGTGTCTGATATTAGTTTGACGAGCACATGCGAACATCACTTTGTGACTATTGATGGGCTCGCTACCGTATCTTATATTCCTAAAGATACTATTATTGGTTTGTCGAAATTAAACCGCTTAGTGAGTTTCTTTGCACAGCGCCCTCAAGTGCAAGAGCGGCTAACACAGCAAGTGCTCGTTGCCATTCAGACATTAGCCTCTACCGAAGATGTAGCGGTAAGCATTAATGCTACGCATTACTGTGTAAAAGCCAGAGGTATACGCGATACTAATTCGTATACGAAGACATCCGCGCTAGGTGGAAAATTTTTGTCTGATGTGGAATTGCGAAGAGCTTTTTTTAGTTAGTTAATTAAGAAAAATGCTTACTGCTTTGGCCAATAAAAAACCGCTTTTAAAGCGGTTTTTTATTATGAATGGATTTTATTATAGTTCGCTGATGACAAGGTTAATACGACCTTCTACCCCATTTGCTGCGGTAAGGCTTAAATTCTTTTTGCAACACCCACAAGTTTCAACCTGCTCTTGATACATATCGCGAATGGTGTCTTCAGAAAATTCATTGAAAGCGCCGCAATAGGGGCACATGTATTCTAGAGGTGTTTCGGTCTTCATATATTGTCCTTTTAAGCTTCACCCATATCCATATGGTGACTGCATATTTTAAGCTTCAGTGTTGAATAACAGCGTATAGTTGCAGAGTGATACGACGCGTTTGAGCAAATCGATTACTCTACCTAAAGTATAGTCGCAAATTATTAGGTTGCCTGTGCAATACGCCAAAATCACGCTAAGTTGCGGCGGAGTAACAGAAAATAGATTTTTCGTTACTAGCTGCCAATAATAATAGGGGCTGAATGGGCGATTATCCCTCTAGCTAAAGCCGTTGAAACGAAGCGAGAGAGATTCTTGCATCGCTGTGCATAACGCAACGCTATTTAGGATGGGTCAATCTTTTGAAATAAGTCGCAGAAGTGCATTTAAACTCGGTAAGCAAACAGCGTGATAAAGCAAACACGGTATGAGTTCGATGACTTCAGCGAAAATCTGCAGAAAGCGCAAACGATTAAGTTGAACGGTACGCTGTTACATTAAGATATGCACGAAAGACGACGCATTTGAACTGTTCATACAAAACTACATTTCATACAGCTCAAGCGGTAAACCGTCGGGGTCTGCGAAAAAGGTAAACCGTTTTCCTGTGTATTCATCTACACGAATGGGCTCGCACTCCACCTTATTTGCAGTTAAATGCGCAATCACCTCATCAATGTCATCTACCCTGAACGCCAAGTGACGCAACCCTTGCGCCTCGGGCCTTGATGGTCTAGCAAGTGCACCCGGGAATGAAAATAGTTCGAGTTGTCCGCCATCAGGTAAGGCTAAATCACACTTGTATGACTTTCTTGCTTCGCGATAATTTTCCGCAATAACGCTAAGACCAAGAATGTCAGTATAAAAATGTTTAGACACCGGGTAGTCGCTACAAATTAGCGCTACGTGATGAATTCCTTTTAACATAAATAAGCTCCGTTAAAACATGAAACCAGAATGTGGCATAGACCCTACCTTATGGCATTTCCTGGCCACGTGCAGTTTCTAACAACAAGTACCAATGTTCACGGCTAAGGTGAACCTTTAACGCTTTATGGCAGGCCTTTATACGTTCAATATTGGTGGTGCCAAGTACGGGCTGAATATTGGCAGGATGACGCATTAACCAAGCCAATACGATAGCTTCAGGACTAGTCTGGTATTCAGCGGCCAGAGAATTAACCAGCGCAGCCGTGGCAGCATCAGTATCGTTGTGGGTACTGGCACCCGTATACTTGCCTTGTGCCAAGCTGCCCCAAGCTTGAATTTGCACCTTGTTCATCATGCAATACTCAAGGGTACCTGGGGCATAACCAGAGTTACGGTTTGCTGGGCTATTGGTGGTAACACCGTCTTCTAACCAGTCTCGAAACGCTAAGCTCATTTCCAATTGGTTTGCCACAATTGGGCTCGAAAGTGCCGATTGGAGGTACGCCATTTGATGCCCATGCATGTTTGATACGCCAACGTGCTTTATCTTTCCTTGCTGCTGTAAGGAAGAGAGCGTGGTAGCCACTTCATCCAGTTCCATTAAGGGATCGGGGCGATGAAGCAGTAAAATATCAAGTTGCTCTATGTTCAAACGCTGCAAAATTCCTTCTACCGAAAATTCAATCCATTTTGCAGAGAAATCGTAGCGCTTTGGTCCTAAATCATCTTCGAACCGTATCGCACACTTAGATTGCAAAATCATGCGCTCTTTCAGCGAAGGGTTTTCTTTTAGAACCTTACCAAACACGGTTTCAGCTTTGCCAAAGGTATAGATGTCCGCATGATCGAACACATTAATATCAAGAGCCAATGCTTGTTCTATTACCTGGTGTGCTTGTAACACATGTTCTTTCGTTGCTGATTCGTTGTTCCAGCCACCACCAAGGCCCATGCAGCCATAAACAAGTCTGCTTGCGTCTGGGAAATAGTTTTGCATCTTATACTCCAAATAAATGTGCAACTGCGTTGGCAGTCACGATAACGTGCTATTTTGTTAAAGTAAGCCATATATAGATGAAGCTAGGGGATTAGTCGATGTTTAACACATTGAATACGTATGAAGGTATTTTTCGCCGATTGTTTAGCCAGCATAGTAAAAAATGGTTCAGTGTGGCCATGTTATTTACTTTGGTGGGATGTACTTCAGTACCAGATGGCGTCAAGCCGGTGGAAGGATTTGAGTTAGACCGTTATTTAGGGCAGTGGTACGAGGTAGCGCGCTACGATCACAGTTTTGAAGAGGGGCTATCCAATGTTACGGCTACCTACGCTATGCGTGACGATGGTGGCGTAAAGGTTATCAACCGAGGTTACTCGCAAGAAGAAGCAAAGTGGGATGAGGCCGAAGGTAAAGCTTATTTTGTATCGACTGCCGATACGGCGCATTTAAAAGTATCATTCTTTGGTCCTTTCTATGCCAGTTATGTGGTGATGGCATTAGACAAAGAAGACTATCAATATGCCATGATAACAGGGCCTGATAGAGATTATTTGTGGATCTTAGCGAGAGAAAAATCCTTACCTCAAGAAACTATCGACGCCCTCTTAGCCCAAGCTACACAAAGCGGCTACGATACCAGTAAATTGATTTGGGTGTCTCACGACACGCCTTAACCATGTTTAGCAGGCGTTTTTGCCAGCCCCTATTTAGCCGAATTGTGGTATACTTTGCGGCAAAATATCGTAGGGACATTTGCTGTGCTTCAAGAAGCTGTTTTCAATCGAGCGGATAACGCTTGCGAGTTGTGTAAGAACACCGAAAATTTAGACGTTTACATGGTACCTGAGTCGCCAGACGAAACTGCTGGCTGCGCGGTACTTACTTGCCAAACCTGCCGCATGCAACTTAACAGTGAAGCCGACATAGACACCAACCACTGGCGTTGTCTTAACGACGCCATGTGGTCACCCACACCCGCCGTTCAAGTGGTGGCTTATCGTATGCTTAATAAAATAAGCGGCGAAAGCTGGGCACAAGATTTGTTAGACATGGCCTATTTAGAAGACGATGTTAAGCAGTGGGCTGAAGCGGGACTTATCGAGCAGGAAGCTACGCTTGATTGTAACGGTACTGCGCTGCAAGCTGGCGATAATGTGCACCTAGTTAAAGACCTTACTGTGAAAGGGGCTAACTTCACAGCGAAGCGCGGCACACCAGTAAGAGGCATTAGCCTAAGCGATAACCCTTTGCATATTGAAGGTAAAGTGAATGGTACCCGCATTGTTATTATTGCGGCATATACAAAAAAATCTTAATTGGTCTTAAAGAAGAGAGCTTTCGGTTATGCAAACGCTAACGATTAGAACCCCCGATGATTGGCACTTACATTTTCGTGACAACGAAATGTTAGCAGAAACTGTTCCCGCTACAGCCCGTTGTTTTCAGCGCGCCATCGTAATGCCTAACTTGGTTCCACCTGTGGTGAATGCAAGTATGGCGGTAGCTTACAAACAGCGGATAGAAGCGGCTCGTCCTACGGGTAGCAGCTTTGAACCTCTAATGACTCTCTTTTTGACTAACACCACATCAGTCCAAGATATTGCTGATGCGAAGGCTGCTGGCGTAACAGCGTGCAAGCTATACCCAGCTGGCGCAACCACCAATTCAGATGCTGCTGTAAAAGGTATCGAGGCGTTATACCCTGTTTTTGAAGCCATGGAGGCTCACGGGTTATTACTACTTATCCATGGTGAAGTTACCGAATCGCATATTGATATCTTCGACCGTGAAAAAGTGTTCATCGATACGCATTTGTCACCTATCGTGGCGACTTTTCCGAACTTAAAAGTGGTGTTTGAACATATTACTACCGCAGACGCAGCAGCTTTTGTGGTAGATGCTAGCGCCAACGTGGGCGCGACAATTACGCCGCAGCATTTATTGTTAAATCGCAATGATTTACTGGTTGGTGGCGTTCGACCACACAATTACTGCCTACCTGTATTAAAGCGAAATACACATCAAAAAGCGCTGCAAAATGTGGTAGCCAGCGGCAATACTAAATTCTTCTTAGGGACTGATTCAGCACCTCATGCCAAACACAAAAAAGAGAACGCGTGTGGTTGTGCCGGTTGCTATAGCGCATGGTCTGCCATCGAGCTTTATGCTGAAGTGTTCGAGCAGTTGGGCGCATTAGACAAGCTAGAAGGGTTCGCCAGTAACTACGGCGCAGACTTTTACGGACTACCAAGAAACAACACAACAATGACGTTAGTAAAAGAAGCGTGGACAGTACCTGAACAGGTCACGTTGGCTGATGGTACCGATATGGTGCCTTTCTATGCAGGGCAGACGCTTCAATGGAAACTACAAGATACTTTCCAAACACGCTCGGCTGACTAACGCTACGTATATGCATCTTTGGAAAAAACAGAAATGACAATTGAAACTGTAAAGCAGTTGGAAATAAATCCAGCTATCACAAAAGCGTTAGATGCACAGGGTATTTTTGCCTTATCGCCCATTCAAGCACAGTCTTTACCTCATGCATTAGCAGGTAGCGACATTATTGGACAAGCGCAAACAGGCAGTGGTAAAACGCTTTGCTTTGTAATACCGGCGCTTGAAAAGATTGACCCGACATTATTTGCCACTCAAGTACTGGTATTGTGCCCTACGCGAGAGTTGGCAGACCAAGTGGCCGTGCAGTATAGAAACGCCGCAAAGCAAATTGGCAATATTAAAGTGATGACCATCTGCGGCGGTCAACCTATGGGCCCTCAAATTCAATCGCTTAAGCACGGCGCTCATATTGTAGTGGGCACGCCTGGTCGCGTGATGGAGCACGTAGAGAAACGCAGGCTGATGTTAAAAGATGTACGTTTACGCGTGCTTGATGAAGCCGACCGAATGCTAGACATGGGCTTTGAAGATGACTTAAAAGTCATTTTTTCACCGATGAAGAAGGGCGTACAAACCTTACTGTTTTCTGCTACCTATACAGAAGAAATTGAGCGTATTGCCGATCAGTATTTAACCGAACCTGTAATTTGTAAGGTTGAAAGTGATGAGTCGAACAAACCGTCGATTACTCAAATCGGTTACAACGTACTTCCGCACACACGAATACAAACGCTGAAAGCCATTCTGACCGATTCTCAGCCTAAAACAGCTATCGTGTTTTGTAACCGCCGGGTACAGGTGACTGAAGTGGTCGCGTCGTTACTTGAAGATGGCTTTAGTGCTGCAGGTTTACAGGGAGAAATGGAGCAGTACGAGCGTACAGCTGTACTTAACCAGTTTGCTAGTGACGCACTACAAGTGCTGGTTGCTACCGATGTAGCTGCACGTGGGCTTGATATTGATGATATTCCATGTGTGATTAACTACACCGTGAGCGAAGAGCCGGAAACGCATATTCACCGTATTGGTCGTACTGCTCGTGCGGGCGCTGAAGGTACAGCAATAACGTTAGTGGGCGACGAGGAAGAGCATTTCTTGCGTAAAATTGAAGTGCTACAAGGCACTGATATTCCGCTAAAAGGCGCACAAGGCTTACGTTTCCATAAAAACCGCATCATCGAACCTGAATTTAGCTGTATTTCACTGAGTGCGGGTAAAAAGCAAAAGCTTCGTCCTGGGGACTTAGTTGGTGCGCTGACTAAAGACGCAGGCATACCAGGTGATGATGTAGGCAAAATTGCTGTGCAAAATAGCCAAAGCTTTATTGCGGTTAAATTGCGTAGTGTAAAGCGTGCTATGAATCACTTCCGCGAAGGTAAAATTAAAGGCAAACGTGTGAGAGCACGTAAGTTATAGGTGGTATCACCTATAACAGCTTAAGCGCATTACACAAAGATTGTGTCAATATGTTTAACGAGTTGGATAGGCAGAGCAAAGGCGATTAGATGTCAGGCGAAACAGATTTAACTACCTTATTACAAACACTACAGCCAGAGCTAAGCGCTGAAGCGTTTGTATTTGTTAGTGTGCCGTACGCTGTTTCGCCAACTCAATTGGCCAATGCATTAATGGTGTATAAAGAAGATGAAGGTACAACTCTTATTCTTGAATCATCTTTTGCAAGTAACGAAGGTTTTGCAGTAGATAGCACCTTTAAGCGTATTACATGTAATGTCCATTCAAGTTTAGATGCAGTAGGTATGACCGCAGTAATGTCCGCTGCACTTACGCAGGCTAATATTAGCGCGAATGTGGTAGCCGGTTATTATCATGACCATATTTTCGTTCCGGCTGGCCGAGCCGACGAAGCCATTGCTGTATTGTTTGAATTGGCCAACCCTTCATAAGCCTAATGCACTCTGTCTAAGTACATAAACGTGGCTAGCGAATTAGGCTATCAATTTCCAAACGATTCACACATTCAATGCAGATATAAAAAAGGCGACAATGAATTGTCGCCTCGTTAATGACATTAGCAAATACCTATTACCAAATTTTAACGCGCTCTTCTGGCGGTAAATACAAATCATTTTCCTCGGTAACATCAAACGCCTCGTAAAATTCAGGAACGTTGCGCAGTGCACCGTTAGTACGGAATTTAGTTGGCGAGTGGGTGTCGGTCTGAATTTGGTTGCGTAAGGCTTCATCACGATACTTGCTTGCCCATACTTGGCCGTAACCAATAAATACGCGCTGATCGCCAGTGTAACCGTCAATAACAGGGGCTTCTTCACCCTCTAAGGTTAAGTGATAGGCTTTAAGCGCAATACTAATGCCGCCCAAGTCTCCAATGTTTTCACCCAGGGTATATTCACCATTAACGAAGAGTTCTGGCAGGGCTTCGAATTCATTGAATTGCTCGACAAGTTTCGCCGTTCTCGCTTCAAATTCTTGTCGGTCAGTATCAGTCCACCAGTTTCGTAACGCGCCATCGCCATCAAACGTCGAACCTGCATCATCAAAACCATGACCAATTTCATGTCCGATAACGGCACCAATACCACCGTAGTTTACTGCGTCTTCAGCATTCATATCGAAAAATGGCGGTTGAAGTATGGCTGCTGGGAAAACAATTTCATTCGCCGTTGGGTTGTAGTAAGCATTAACGGTTTGAGGCGTCATACCCCACTCATGCTTCCACACTGGGCCGCCTTGTTTCTTAAGCATTTCTTCGTAAGCAACATCGGCTGAACGCTTTAAGTTGCCAAATAAATCGCTGCCTTTCACTACCAGCTGAGAATAGTCTTTCCACGTATCGGGGTAACCAATTTTAACCGTGAATTTAGAGAGCTTATCTAACGCCTGCTCACGGGTTTCATCTGTCATCCAATCTAGCTTTTCAATACTGTCCTTGTAGGCAAGTAAAAGATTGCTCACCATGTCGGTCATACGCTCTTTGGCTTCAGGCGGGAAGTATTGTTTCACATAAACTTTACCGATAACTTCGCCAACATGCGCATTAGAAAGGCTAACAGCCCTGCGCCAGCGTGGCTCAGGCTCTTCGACACCGCGGAGTGTTTTGCTGTAAAAGTTGAAATTAGCGGTGTCAAAATCTTCACTCAAACGACTGGCTGAGGCATTAAGTAAGCCCCATTTTAGAAATACTTTCCAATCTTCCAGAGAGGTTTCAGTGATGAACGTATCCATTTGCTTCATGAAATCAGTTTGTAAAAACACAATGCTGTCTACGTCGTCCAATTCCATTTCATTAAGAAAAAGTGACCACGGGAAGTTAGGCATAAGAGTGCTTAGGTCTGACACAGGCACTTTATTGTAGTTAGCCGCCCAATTACGTACTTCTTCTTTCTTCATATGAAGCTCGGCAATACGGCTTTCCATATCAAACAACATTTGTGCGTTATCTGATGGCGCATCAAATTCAGCGAGGGTAAACATAGTTTCAATATGTTTAACGTAGGCATCGCGAATTTCTTGTGATTTTGCGTCGTCTTTAAAGTAGTAATCTCGCTCAGGCAGACCAAGGCCAGACTGCCATGTATAAATCATATAAGACTCTGGCGATTTGAAATCTGCATTTTGGCCAACGTTGAATGGGGTCACATAGCCGTACCGAATGGCATAGGCAAAGTATGCCGCTAATTCATCGTAATTTGTGATAGCTTCAATTTTTTCAATGTCGGCATTAATTGGGCTTATACCCAACTCATTTAGCGTATCCGTATCCATGTAAGCACGATAGAAGTCGCCCACTTTTTGTTCATCGGTGCCATCTGCAAAGTCGCCTTCGGCAGAACTTTTAATAATCTTCATCACATGATCTTGAGATTCATCACGCAAAATGGTGAAAGCGCCGTAACTCGATTTATCGGCTGGGATTTCAAGGTTATCCACCCACGTGCCATTCACGTATTGGAAGAAGTCGTTGCCTGGATCGGCCGTTAAATCCATGTTTTCTTTGTTCACGCCAGACTTTAATTCTTTTTGTTGCGTTACCGCGGTTGGGGCTTGGCTTTCAGGTTGTGTATTTTGTGGGCTACATGCAGTGAGTGCTAATGCAACGCTTAAGCTAACTACGCTTTTCAACATTGATTGTAATTCCTATTTTTATAAGCTGGTGTGAACCAAGTCGTTATTAAATTGTGTCGTTAAGTGCATATCTCGTTGGCTGAATACCGACTATGGTTTTTATTTCTATTTGGTGATGCACGGGTGAGTGTATGCTCTCTATAATTAGAGCCTTTAAAATAAGTGTCTTTAAAAATAAGGCACAAAAGACAGTATTTTCTTACCCTAATATTTATCACGCTCCTTCCATTAGAAAAAGCACTTATAGTGAAAATACATAGCTTGTAACAACTTCTGTGTCTAATTTCGATATATTGACTACATTGGGCTGGCAAAATCACTTTTGTACTTCACTTAATATTGAAGGAATTAACATGATTCAATTCGATACCGTGTCACCTTGCGAGTACGCCGACGCATTGCCTCGCAAGCAGTTTATGGATTATAGAATTAAGCCATTGTGGCAACCGATCCCCCGTATTGCTGGGCCTGCTTTTACAGTGAAATGCGAGGCAGGAGATCACCTTATGCTTCATGCGGCTATTTATCGCGCTAACGCTGGCGATATCATCGTGGTTGAGGCGGATGAGAAATTCGCGGTGGCGGGCGGTAACGTGTGTGCAATTGCCCAGTCTAGAGGTATTAAAGGGTTTATTATTGACGGTGTCATAAGAGACTTGGCTGAAACCCGAGAAAATCAATTCCCTGTCTTTGCTCGCGGTGTAATTCCTAAGCCGGGCGCTAAAAAGTGTATATCGCCCCTTAATCAGCCTATTCAATGTGGTGGCGTGACGGTGAATGCCGGTGACATCATCGTGGCTGACGAAGAAGGTATTGTGGTAATTCCGCAAGCGCAAGCACAAGAAGCTTTTGATATAGCCTTTGCCCGTGGTGAAAAAGATGCAGCCATGACACTTCAGCAGTGGCAAGCGCAACATAGCGAAAAGGTAGAGAGTATTCTGACAAACTTAGGCTACAACGATGAGTAAGCCGATGTTTTAAACCCGAGCATTGAACATATCGTGTAGAATGACGTAATTAAACGAAGTTGATGTAGAACGACACGAGTTTTGTTGCATGTTTTCATTTTTTGAACGATTAACACAGCCTTTCCCAAAAGCCCCACCAGGGCAACCTCCAACAGGTATTGTTGCCTTTTGTAAGTACTACACCCAAGGAATGTGGGGTGTTATTGCCACCGTCTCTATTTTAAGTGCCATTGTTGCGGTGCTAGAAGTGGCGCTGTTTGGTTTCTTGGGCCAATTAGTAGATTGGTTTTCAGAACAAAACCGAGAAACTTTTTTAGCCGAGCAAAAATGGACCTTAATTGGCATGGCCGTTACCGTGCTAGTGCTGATTCCAGGCTTTATCCTGTTACGTTCATTGTTTTCACGCCAGTCGCTTATGGGAAATTTCCCCATGCGTATTCGCTGGCAAGCCCACCGCTATTTACTCGGCCAAAGCTTAACCTTTTTCCACGATGAATTTGCGGGTCGCGTGGCTACAAAAGTCATGCAAACCGCGCTATCGGTACGTGAAACCGTAACCAAAGTCCTCGATTTACTGGTGTATATCAGCGTCTACTTTATTTCTATGGTGGTACTGGTGTTCAGTACCGATTGGCGCTTAGCGGTGCCGCTTGTGGTGTGGTTTTTTGTGTACATGTTCATCTTGCGCATGTTGGTACCCAAGCTTAAAGAAGTGTCACAAAAGCAGGCCGACGCGCGCTCTATGATGACGGGTCGAATTGTAGATAGTTACACTAATATCACGACAGTAAAGTTATTTTCTCATAGCCGCCGTGAAGCTGACTACGCCAGAGAAAGCATGGATGGCTTCTTAAAAACTGTTTATCCACAAATGCGTTTAGTGACGGTACTAGAGTTTTGCGTTGAAATGTCGAATGCCATATTGGTGTTTACCATTGGCGCATTGTCTGTGTATTTATGGATGGAAAATTTGGCCACACCTGGCGATATTGCCATTGCGATTAGTTTATCTCTTCGCCTAAATGGAATGTCGCATTGGATCATGTGGGAAGTATCGGGCTTGTTTGAAAACCTAGGCACGGTGCAAGATGGTATGAATACCCTAGCCCAACCTATCGCAGTGAAAGATAAGCCTAAAGCCACAGCGCTAAGTGTGCAGGGTGGTGGTATTAAGTTTGATAACGTGGACTTTGCCTACGCAGGTGCAGATAACCAACCCATCGATGTATTTTCTAATCTAGAGCTTGCCATACACCCGGGTGAAAAAGTGGGCTTGGTAGGGCGTTCAGGTTCGGGTAAATCAACATTGGTTAATTTGCTGATGCGATTTTACGATACCCAATCGGGGCGCATTATTATTGATGGGCAAGATATAACCCAAGTTGGCCAAGAAACCCTGCGGGCTAAAATTAGCATGGTGACGCAAGATACCTCGCTTATGCACAGGTCAGTACGTGACAACATTCTTTACGGGCGCACCAATGCCAGCGAAGAAGAAATGATAAACGCCGCCAAGCTATCAGAAGCTCACGAGTTTATTCTTACGCTCACTGACAGCCAAGGAAGAACAGGCTACAACGCCCATGTTGGGGAGCGAGGCGTGAAGTTATCGGGCGGGCAACGACAACGTATTGCGATTGCTCGCGTGCTACTGAAAGACGCGCCAGTATTAATCTTAGATGAAGCCACTTCTGCCTTAGACTCAGAAGCTGAAGCCGCTATTCAAGCAAGTCTAGATAAAGTGATGGAAGGCAAAACCGTATTGGCTATCGCGCATAGGCTTTCAACGATTGCGCAAATGGACCGATTATTAGTGTTAGAAAAAGGGCAGATAGTAGAGCAGGGGACACATGCCGAATTGATTGCACATAATGGTATTTACGCCAAGTTATGGGCACATCAAACAGGCGGCTTTATTGGCGTGGAATAGTTTTTCACTGAGATAACGAGTTTAACGGCACAGTAAGTTGCAGAACAACTTGCACTGAGGGAATTACCACCAACATGGTTAACAAAAACCTTGTGCCGCTTGTTATCTTGAGTATAATACGCCTCCCTCCCTTGCGATACCGCACTTTCCATTGAAATGACGCTGAATTCCCAAGGGTAGTGTAAGTAAAATTTGTGAGTTAAACACCACAGGGGTGTAGTTCGAATTGGTAGAACAGCGGTCTCCAAAACCGATGGTTGGGGGTTCGAGTCCCTCCACCCCTGCCAAATTACAAGTTCGCGTATTAGCGCGAGCAAAACGACGCTGTAGTGCTAGGATCGTGACATGAGCGAAAAGACGGAAAATCAGTCCAATGCATTGGACATGTTTAAATGGGTAGTGGTATTTGCCCTACTTGCTGGATTGGTTACGGCCAACACAGTGTTCGGTGAAATTTCAGTATTATACCGTGCAGTTACCGCAGTTGTGGTAGTGGTTATTGCTGGCTTCATCGCAGCATCAACGGTTAAAGGCAGCACTTTCCTTAGCTTTGCTAAAGAGTCGCGCACTGAAGTTCGCAAAGTAGTATGGCCGACCCGTCAAGAAGCAAACCAAACTACTATCATCGTACTAGCGGCTACGTTGGTAATGGCATTAATCCTTTGGGGATTAGACGGCATTATCGTTCGTGTTGTTGGATACATTACTGGAATAGGAGCATAACGTATGTCTGAAGAAGAAATTAAAAAAAGATGGTACGTAGTACAAGCATATTCTCAGTACGAAGGTCGCGTTCAAAAAACGCTACTTGAATATATCAAGATGCACGGCATGGAAGAGCACTTCGGTCAGATACTAGTTCCGACTGAAGAAGTTGTTGAAATGCGTGCTGGCCAAAAGCGTAAATCTGAGCGTAAGTTCTACCCAGGTTACGTATTGGTAGAAATGGCAATGAACGAAGAATCTTGGCACTTAGTGAAAAGCGTTCCTCGTGTACTTGGTTTCATCGGTGGTACTTCTGACCGCCCAATGCCAATTACGCAAAAAGAAGCAGACGCTATCTTAAATCGTCTTGAAGAGTCAGTTGATAAGCCTAAGCCGAAGACATTGTTCGAGCCTGGCGAAGTGGTTCGCGTTACAGACGGTCCATTTGCAGACTTCAATGGTGTGGTAGAAGAAGTAGACTACGAAAAGAGCCGCGTAAAAGTGTCGGTACTTATCTTCGGTCGTTCTACACCGGTAGATCTAGAATTCGGACAAGTAGAAAAAGGCTAGGTCTTTTTATCTACCTCCAAATTCATAAAAAAGCCCCTTAATAGGGGCTTTTTTGTGCGAGGAGCTTTTGTGGGATTCAGATAGTAATAGGTGAAACATCATTACTTCTTTTTTTGTAAAAAATAGATGGTTAATTCACCCACAAAAACACGCTTAAAAAAGCAAAAAATGAAAATAAAAAATGCAGAATTAGACTCGTGTTTTTGGATATTTTTTTGCTACTACTAAAAGAGTCCCAAAATCCGACATTCAAAGCGCGCTTTAAAATGAAGTTAACGATGATAAGGCAAATCATCCAGACTAGAAATTTAGTGGCATGTTCCATTTTTTATTCATCTTTTGTTGCTGCATGTTCGGCGGATGAAAGTACGTTGACAATTGCACCTGAAGCCCCTCACACCGACGGAGGTAACAAGTGAGCGAAAACCTGTTGCTGGACTGATTGCACCTACAACCATTCCGGAAATTGTTCCCAGCGCATTTCCCCACAACGCTCCTAACACTTCTTCTTTGCTAAAATTAAGGCTTAGTGCAACTTACACAAAAGCCGCGTTAATTTTGACAGCCCTGAATATTTAATAAAACTGGCCATGAGATCGTTTTTTAGTCACATTTATGCTTGCATACCATTTGAACACCTTATATAATGCGCGCCCTTTTAAACGGAAACGGGAAGCCGATTGAGCAGGTAATCTCTGTACTTGCAAGGCGCTATACCCAAACAAGAGAGCATTTAAAATGGCTAAAAAAGTAAGCGGTATTATTAAGCTTCAGGTTGCAGCAGGCGCTGCTAACCCAAGTCCACCAGTTGGTCCTGCACTAGGTCAACACGGTGTGAACATCATGGAATTCTGTAAAGCGTTTAACGCAAAAACTGATTCTTTGGAAAAAGGCGCTCCAGTTCCAGTAGTAATTACTGTATATGCTGATCGTTCTTTCACATTTGAAACAAAAACTCCACCTGCTGCTTATTTACTTCTTAAAGCTGCTGGTGTTAAGAGTGGTTCTGGTCGTCCTAACACTGAAAAAGTTGGTACTGTAACTACAGCACAACTTGAAGAAATCGTTAAGATTAAAGAAACTGATCTTACTGCTGGTTCTATGGAAGCTGCAGTGCGTACCATTGCGGGTTCTGCTCGTTCAATGGGTTTAGTGGTAGAGGACTAATCAATGGCTAAATTATCAAAACGCGCTCGTCTTATCCGTGAAAAAGTAGACGTATTAAAAGAATATGACATTTCTGAAGCTCTTTCTTTACTTAAAGAATTAGCGACTGCTAACTTCCGTGAAAGCGTTGATGTTGCAGTAAACCTTGGCATAGATGCTCGTAAATCAGATCAAAACGTACGTGGCGCGACTGTATTACCTAACGGTACTGGTCGTGATGTTCGTGTTGCTGTATTTACTCAAGGCGCTAACGCTGATAAAGCGAAAGAAGCTGGTGCAGACATCGTAGGTATGGAAGACTTAGCAGAACAAGTTAAAGCCGGTAACATGGATTTTGACGTTGTAATCGCTACTCCAGACGCTATGCGTGTTGTTGGTCAACTAGGTCAAATCTTAGGCCCACGTGGTTTAATGCCAAACCCTAAAGTTGGCACAGTAACTCCAGATGTTGTTACTGCTGTAAACAATGCTAAAGCGGGTCAAATTCGCTACCGCAATGACAAAAACGGTATCATCCATACTACTATTGGTAAGGCTGATTTCGAAGATGCTAAATTGCAGGAAAACCTTGAGTCATTATTGGAAGCGCTTAAAAAAGCAAAACCAGCTAATGCTAAAGGCCAGTACATTAAGAAAATTTCTGTTTCAACTACAATGGGTGCCGGTGTTACCGTTAGCCCTGCGAGCTTGACACTTTAATTTTCTGTAAAGTGTCGAAAATCGATACTTTACAAGGGTGAAGTTGTAGACTATAATTTCGCCCCTTAAATTTTGGTAGGTGTTGTCCAATTATTAGCATGAATTTGCTATGGACAGCCCCGTCAAAGACCGTAGGAGCTGAGACGATTCTTCGTTGACTGCTTAATATTTCCTACGTAGATGGTGATTACCCAGTATTTCCTAATTCTGGTCCTCGCCGTAACGGCCTAGACAAATATTAATTTGTTTAGGGATAGTAAATACCGGTTTTTTATTGCCGGTGAACCAGGAGTAAAGCCAATGGCTATCAATCTTGATGACAAAAAAGCAATTGTTGCTGAAGTTCAAGAAGCTGCCAATGGCGCTCAATCAGCTGTAGTCGCGGATTCACGCGGTGTTACAGTTGAAGCAATTACTGTATTACGTAAGCAAGCACGTGAAAACGGTGTATGGATGAAAGTTATCCGTAACACGTTAGCACGTCGTGCATTACAAGGTACTGACTTTGAATGTGTTACTGACACATTAGTTGGTCCATCTTTAATTGCATTTTCAAACGAGCATCCAGGTGCAGCAGCACGTTTATTCACAGATTTCGCTAAAACTAACGAAAAATTTGAATTAAAAGCAGCAGCATTTGAAGGTAATGCAGTAGACGTAAACATGTTAGCTAAGCTACCTACTTACGACGAAGCAATTGCACGTTTAATGAGCGCTATGAAAGAAGCATCTGCAGGCAAACTTGTCCGCACTATTGCTGCAGTACGCGATCAGAAAGAGCAAGAAGCTGCTTAATAATTGTTTACCTCTGCTATTACTTAAACATATGCAGAACACAATTCGCACTTTTTGTATTTATAGTTATTTCAAACAGCCAAAGGCTGTTTATTAAAAAACAGGAAATTTAAAATGTCTATTTCTAAAGACGATATCCTAAACGCAATTGCTGAAATGTCAGTAATGGACGTTGTTGCACTAATCGAAGCAATGGAAGAGAAATTCGGCGTATCTGCTGCTGCTGCTGTTGCAGTTGCTGGTGGTGACGCTGGTGGTTCTGCTGAAGAGCAAACTGAATTCGACGTAATCATGACTGGTTTCGGCGAGAAGAAAGTTGCTGTAATCAAAGCAGTTCGTGGCGCTACAGGTCTTGGCTTAAAAGAAGCTAAAGACTTAGTTGAATCAGCTCCTAAAGCGATTAAAGAAGGCGTTGAAAAAGCTGAAGCTGAAGAGCTTAAGAAAGTTCTTGAAGAAGCAGGTGCTTCTGTTGAGATCAAATAATCTGTTTTTAAACAGATTATTTGCCTGAAAAGGCAATGGCTGGTGATTTAAACGTCACCGGCCTTTTTGCGCTAAAGAAAGTGGTTTTTTTTTAAACCAAAACAGTGCATATTTGATACTTGATAAAAAAAGTATCACTGCAATATCCTGTCTTTTATAAGGCAGATTCGGCCATAACCAGCAAGCTGAGGAACCCCATGGTTTACTCTTACTCTGAAAAGAAACGTATTCGCAAGGACTTTGGTAAAAGTGTTCAAGTAATGGATTATCCATTCTTGTTATCAATCCAACTCGAATCTTTCCGTAAGTTTATTGATATTGATCCAACAGGTGAAACAGGCCTAGAGGCTGCATTTCATTCTATTTTTCCAATTAAAGCTTATTCTGGTAGCTCAGAATTACAATTCGTAAGCTATCGTTTGGGCGAGCCGTTATTTGACGTTAAAGAATGTCAAATCCGCGGTATCACCTACTCTGCGCCATTACGCGTTAAATTACGCTTAGTCGTTTATGATAAAGAAGCGGCGGCAGGTACAGTAAAAGATATCAAAGAACAAGAAGTATACATGGGTGAAATACCATTAATGACTGACAACGGTACGTTTGTCATCAATGGTACAGAGCGTGTTATTGTTTCACAATTACACCGTTCTCCAGGTGTGTTTTTCGATCATGATAAAGGGAAAACACATTCATCAGGTAAAGTGTTATATAACGCACGCGTTATTCCTTACCGTGGTTCATGGTTAGATTTCGAATTCGATCCAAAAGATAACTTATTTGTTCGTATTGACCGTCGTCGTAAATTACCGGCGTCAATCATTTTGCGTGCTTTAGAGTACTCAACTGAAGAAATACTAGATATCTTTTACGATACAACAGATTTTTCGATCAAAGGCGATAAGTTAGTAATGGATTTAATTCCAGAACGCTTACGTGGTGAAACAGCGACTTTCGACATTAAGTTACCTAAAGGTGATGTTTTAGTTGAACAAGGTCGACGTATTACTGCTCGTCATATTAGATCGTTAGAAAAAGCTAAACTTGATAAGCTAGAAGTTCCTGCGGAATATATCGTAGGTAAAGTACTTTCTAAAGCTTATATAGACACATCTACCGGTGAAGTTATAGCTGAAGCTAACGCTGAAATCACTTTAGAAATGTTAGCTGAATTAAGCCAAGCCGGACATAAAGTATTATCTACTTTATATATGAACGAATTTGATGTTGGTTCATACATGTCAGATACACTTCGTGTAGATAACTCAACAAATCGCTTAGAAGCGCTAGTTGAAATTTACCGTATGATGCGTCCAGGCGAGCCACCAACAAAAGACGCTGCAGATACGTTATTTAATAACTTATTCTTCGCGCTAGAACGTTATGACCTTTCAACTGTTGGTCGTATGAAGTTCAACCGTCGTGTTGGTAATGCTGATGATGTAGGTACAGGCGTATTAACCAAAGAAGATATCATTTCTGTAATGAAGACTTTAATTGGTATACGTGATGGTAAAGGTGAAGTTGATGATATCGATCACCTTGGTAACCGTCGTATCCGTTCTGTTGGTGAAATGGCAGAAAACCAATTCCGTGTTGGTTTAGTACGTGTTGAACGTGCTGTACGTGAACGTTTAAGTCTGGGTGACTTAGATGCGATCATGCCACAAGACTTAATTAACGCTAAGCCTATTTCAGCTGCCGTTAAAGAGTTCTTTGGTTCATCACAATTGTCACAATTTATGGATCAAAACAACCCGCTATCAGAAGTAACGCATAAGCGTCGTATTTCTGCTTTAGGCCCAGGTGGTTTGACTCGTGAACGTGCAGGCTTTGAAGTTCGAGATGTACATCCAACGCATTACGGTCGTGTTTGTCCGATTGAAACGCCAGAGGGACCAAACATTGGTTTGATCAACTCGCTTTCATGTTACGCACGTACCAACGATTATGGTTTCTTAGAAACACCTTATCGTAAAATCGTTGATGGCTCGATCACTGATGAAGTAGATTACTTATCAGCAATCGAAGAAGGCAACTTTGTGATTGCACAAACAACTGCAGAAATTGATGCTGATGGTAAATTAGTTGAAGGTTTAGTTGCTTGTCGTCATAAAAATGAATTTACATTAATGTCTGCTGAACAAGTTCAGTATATGGATGTATCTCCACAACAAATCGTATCTGTAGCGGCATCTTTGATTCCGTTCCTAGAGCACGATGATGCTAACCGTGCCTTGATGGGCTCGAACATGCAACGTCAAGCTGTTCCAACATTAATAGTGGATAAGCCACTTGTTGGTACGGGTATGGAGAAAATTGTTGCGGTTGATTCTGGTGTAACTGTTGTTGCTAAACGTGGTGGTGTTGTTGCATACGTTGATGCTTCACGTATCGTTGTTAAAGTTAACGAAAATGAAATGCATGCTGGTGAAGCAGGTATTGATATTTATAACTTAACTAAATATACCCGTTCAAACCAAAATACTTGTATCAACCAGCGCCCATTGTGTCGTATGGCTGAACCAGTGGTTCGCGGTGATGTTTTAGCTGATGGTCCTTCTACAGATATGGGTGAATTGGCACTTGGCCAAAACATGCGTATCGCTTTCATGCCTTGGAATGGTTACAACTTCGAAGATTCAATGTTGTTATCTGAGCGTGTTGCTACAGAAGATCGTTTCACAACGATTCATATTCAAGAATTAACTTGTATCGCTCGTGATACTAAACTTGGTAGTGAAGAAATCACTGCTGATATTCCAAATGTTGGTGAGTCTGCATTATCTAAATTAGATGAAGCAGGTGTTGTTTACATTGGTGCTGAAGTTAATGGCGGCGACATCTTAGTAGGTAAAGTTACTCCTAAAGGTGAAACGCAATTAACACCAGAAGAAAAACTTTTACGTGCAATCTTTGGTGAGAAAGCCGCTGACGTTAAGGACAGCTCTTTACGTGTTCCTAATTCAGTGTCTGGTACTATCATCGATGTACAAATCTTCACCCGTGACGGTGTAGAAAAAGATGCTCGTGCTGTTGAAATCGAAGAAATGCAACTTAAACAAGTTAAGAAAGACTTGGGTGATGAGTTTAGTATTCTTGAAGATGGCATTTATGCTCGTGCGAAGAAATTATTGTTAACTTCAGGTTTAAATGAATCTGACCTTAACAGTATGTCTCGTGATAAGTGGTTAGTGCAAAACTTAAGTGATGAAGGTCAACAATCTGAACTTGAGCAAATCGCTGAACAATACGACAACATTAAAGCTGATTTCGATAAGAAATACGAAATTAAGCGTCGTAAAATCACTCAAGGTGCCGATTTAGCACCGGGCGTATTGAAAATAGTTAAAGTACATTTAGCCGTTAAACGTCGTATCCAGCCAGGTGATAAAATGGCCGGTCGTCATGGTAACAAAGGTGTTATTTCAAACGTAGTACCTGTTGAAGACATGCCTTACGATGAGCACGGTGTTCCAGTTGATGTAGTACTTAACCCGTTGGGTGTACCATCACGAATGAACATTGGTCAGATCCTAGAAACGCATTTAGGTATGGCTGCACGCGGTATTGGTGAGAAAATTAACCGTATGTTGGAAGCTCAACAAGAAATTCACAAATTACGTGAATTCTTGAAAGAAGTTTACAGCCTAGGTGAGTCTCGCCAAGAAGTTGATATTGACTCATTCTCGGATGACGAAATTATGCGCTTAGCAGGCAACTTACGTGCAGGTCTTCCGATTGCTACACCAGTGTTCGATGGTGCAAGTGAACGTGAGATTAAAGACTTATTCAAACTTGCAGATATGCCTGAAAGTGGTCAGTTTACGCTAACAGATGGTCGTACTGGTCGTAACTTTGAGCGTCCTGTAACTGTTGGTTACATGTACATGTTGAAACTAAACCATTTAGTTGATGACAAAATGCATGCGCGTTCTACTGGTTCATACAGTCTAGTAACGCAACAACCTCTTGGTGGTAAAGCACAGTTTGGTGGTCAGCGTTTCGGTGAGATGGAAGTATGGGCACTTGAAGCATACGGTGCTGCTTACACCTTGCAAGAAATGTTAACGGTTAAATCTGATGATGTTAATGGTCGTACTAAGATGTATAAAAACTTAGTTGACGGTGATCATCGTATGGAACCGGGTATCCCTGAATCATTCAACGTATTGTTGAAAGAAATTCGTTCGTTGGGTATCAACATCGAATTAGATCAGGACTAGGCTACCTTAAGCTACATTGCTGACTTCAAAGATTTTGAGGTCAGTACATGGAGAGAACAGACAACTGTTCTCTCCGGTATTTAACTCCGACAGGAGATAGTGTGTGAAAGATTTACTTAAGTTTCTTAAGCAACAAAATCAAACAGAAGAGTTCGATGGAATTCGCATTGGACTAGCTTCACCTGACATGATCCGTTCATGGTCTTTTGGTGAGGTAAAGAAACCTGAGACGATTAACTATCGTACTTTTAAGCCGGAACGTGATGGTTTGTTCTGTGCGCGTATATTTGGTCCAGTAAAAGACTATGAATGTCTTTGTGGCAAATACAAACGTCTTAAGCATCGTGGTGTAATTTGTGAAAAATGTGGCGTTGAAGTTACATTAACAAAAGTTCGTCGTGACCGTATGGGTCATATCGAATTAGCAAGCCCAGTTGCTCATATTTGGTTTTTAAAGTCATTGCCATCACGTATCGGTCTATTATTAGACATGACATTACGTGATATTGAGCGTGTACTTTATTTTGAATCTTATGTTGTTACCGAACCAGGTATGACAACGTTAGAGAAAAGCCAAATTCTAACCGAAGAAGAATATCTTGACGCGTTAGAAGAGCACGGTGATGAATTTGACGCCCTAATGGGTGCTGAAGCAGTACTTGCGTTATTACAACAGATCGACCTTGACGGTGAAGTAGCGCAAATGCGTGAAGAATTGCCTGAAATCGGTTCTGAAACAAAACGTAAAAAAATCACAAAGCGTTTAAAGTTAATGGAAGCATTCGCGGCTTCAGGCAACAAGCCTGAGTGGATGATCATGAACGTTTTACCAATTTTACCACCAGATTTACGTCCGTTGGTACCATTGGACGGCGGCCGTTTCGCAACGTCTGACCTTAACGATTTATACCGTCGTGTAATTAACCGTAACAACCGTTTAAAACGTCTTCTTGACTTAGTAGCACCAGACATTATCGTACGTAACGAAAAACGTATGTTACAAGAGTCTGTAGATGCGTTATTAGATAACGGTCGTCGTGGTCGTGCTATTACCGGTTCTAACAAACGTCCTCTTAAATCACTTGCCGATATGATTAAAGGTAAGCAAGGTCGTTTCCGTCAGAACTTACTAGGTAAACGCGTAGATTACTCTGGTCGTTCTGTAATTACCGTTGGCCCAACATTGCGTTTACACCAATGTGGTTTACCGAAAAAAATGGCACTTGAGCTATTCAAGCCATTTATTTACGGTAAGTTAGAAGCCCGTGGTTTAGCGACAACAATCAAAGCAGCTAAGAAATTAGTTGAACGTGAAGGCGCAGAAGTATGGGATGTACTTGACGAAGTAATTCGTGAACATCCAGTAATGCTTAACCGTGCACCAACACTACATAGATTGGGTATCCAAGCGTTTGAACCTGTTTTGATTGAAGGTAAAGCAATACATTTACATCCGTTAGTTTGTGCGGCATATAACGCCGATTTCGATGGTGACCAAATGGCGGTACACGTACCGTTGACAATCGAAGCACAAATGGAAGCACGTACGTTGATGATGTCAACGAACAACGTACTTTCTCCAGCTAACGGTGACCCTATCATCGTACCATCACAAGATGTTGTATTAGGTTTATATTACCTAACACGCGATCGTGTAAATGGTTTAGGTGAAGGTATGGTATTTACCGACATTAAAGAAGCTGAAAAAGCGTACCGTACAGGTTTTGCTGAGCTTCATGCACGCGTTAAAATCCGTATTACTGAACATGTTCGTAATGCTGATGGCGTTCTTGAACCAAAAATTACCTTACGTGATACTACAATTGGTCGTGCCATCTTATGGCAAGTATGTCCTGACGGCATGCCTTATGACTTAATTGATCAGCCTTTAGGTAAAAAGCCAATTTCTAAACTGATTAACCATGCGTACCGTAACTTAGGTCTTAAAGATACCGTTATCTTTGCCGATCATATTATGTACACAGGTTTCCACTACGCGATGATCGCGGGTGCTTCAGTTGGTATCGATGATATGGTTATTCCAGCTGCGAAATACAGCATCATCGAAGATTCTGAAGAAGAAGTTGCAGAGATTCAAACTCAATTTGAGCAAGGTCTTGTAACTCAAGGTGAAAAATACAACAAAGTAATTGATATTTGGTCATCTGCGAACGAGAAAATCTCGAAAGCGATGATGGACAACTTATCAAAAGAAACTGTGATCAACCGTGATGGTGAGCCAGAAGAGCAAGACTCTTTCAACTCAATCTACATGATGGCGGATTCTGGTGCTCGTGGTAGTGCCGCACAGATTCGTCAGCTAGCTGGTATGCGTGGTTTGATGGCTAAACCAGATGGTTCAATCATCGAAACACCAATCACCGCTAACTTCCGTGAAGGTTTGAACGTATTACAATACTTCATATCTACTCATGGTGCGCGTAAAGGTTTGGCTGATACGGCATTGAAAACAGCTAACTCGGGTTACTTAACTCGTCGTTTAGTTGATGTCGCACAAGATTTAGTTGTTACTGAACATGACTGTGGCACAGAAGATGGCCTATTAATGACACCATTGATTGAAGGTGGTGATGTTGTTGAGCCGTTACGTGAACGAGTACTTGGTCGTGTGGTATGTGAAGACGTATTAATTCCAAATACTGATACGGTTTTATTACCACGTAACACATTAATTGATGAAGCACTTTGTGATGTTATTGAAGAAAATTCAGTAGACCAAATCAAAGTACGTTCAATCATTACTTGTGAAACTGACTTTGGTATTTGTGCTCATTGTTACGGCCGTGATTTGGCTCGTGGTCATATGATCAACCAAGGTGAAGCGATTGGTGTTGTGGCAGCACAATCTATCGGTGAACCTGGTACTCAGTTAACCATGCGTACGTTCCACATTGGTGGTGCTGCATCGCGTGCATCTGCTGAGAACAATGTACAAGTTAAGAATACAGGTACACTGAAATTACAAAACGCTAAATTTGTAACTAACTCTGAAGATCACCTTGTTATTACTTCACGTTCATCAGAACTTACGGTAATCGATGAGCTTGGTCGTGAAAAAGAGCGTTATAAAGTACCTTACGGTACCATTCTTAATAAGAAAGATGGTGAAGCAATTGCATCAGGCGATATTATCGCTAACTGGGATCCGCATACGCATCCAATTATCACTGAGGTTGGTGGTAAGGTTCAATTCGTAGAATTGATCGATGGTGTAACTATGGTTCGTCAAACTGACGAGCTTACTGGTTTATCAAGTATCGTTGTAACTGAAGCGGGTCAACGTAACTCTGCAGGTAAAGAAATGCGCCCAGCAGTTAAGTTAGTTGATGCTAAAGGCAATGACGTAATGATAGCCGGCACTGAAATTCCAGCACAGTACTTCTTACCAGGTAACGCTATCGTTAACCTTGAAGATGGTGCGGAAGTTGGTGTAGGTGATGCATTAGCACGTATACCACAAGCGTCTTCTAAGACTCGTGATATTACCGGTGGTTTACCACGCGTAGCTGACTTATTTGAAGCACGTAAGCCTAAACTTCCAGCTATCTTAGCTGAGAAAACAGGTATTATTGCTTTCGGTAAAGAAACTAAAGGTAAAGTACGTTTACTTATCACTCAACCAAGTGGTGAAGTATACGAAGAGATGATTCCGAAAATGCGTCAATTAAACGTGTTTGAAGGTGAATCTGTACTTAAAGGTGAAGTAATTGCCGATGGTCCAGAATCTCCACACGATATCTTACGTTTACGTGGTGTTGCTCCAGTAGCTAACTACATTGTTAACGAAGTACAAGAAGTATACCGTTTACAAGGTGTTAAGATTAACGATAAACACATTGAAGTTATCGTACGTCAAATGATCCGCAAGTGTGAGATTTTAGACGCCGGTGATAGTGATTTCCTTAAAGGTGAAATCCTTGAGGTTGCACGTGTGAATATCTCTAATCGTGAATTAGAAGCTGCAGGCAAACAGCCAGCTGAATACGAAATGCAAATGATGGGTATTACTAAAGCATCATTAGCGACTGAGTCATTCATCTCAGCAGCATCTTTCCAAGAAACGACGCGTGTACTTACTGAAGCAGCGGTAGCTGGTAAGAAAGACACACTTCGTGGCTTAAAAGAGAACGTTATTGTGGGTCGCTTAATCCCAGCAGGTACAGGTTATGCTTATCATCAGGAACGTGCGCGTGCTAAAAATGCCGTTCCAGGTGAAGAAGTAACGGTATCAGCTGACGACGCAGCGCAAGCATTAACAGATGCACTTAACGCAGACTTATCATCATAGTATTGATAATTCAGTTTAAAGCATCGATTAACCTGTCTATTGCGAGTAAAGCTTGACAGGTTAAAGCTTGACCTATAGAATTCCGCGACCCTATATTCCGTACCTTTGTGTATAGAATCTAGAGTCGCGGATTTTCACGTTTATAAGGGTGTAAATTTCCCCATTGATTGGAATTTACACAAATTTAACTAATCGGGAGCTATTTAATGGCAACTATTAACCAATTAGTACGTAAACCACGTGTAAGACAAGTAACTAAAAGTAACGTTCCAGCGTTACAAGCTTGTCCACAACGTCGTGGCGTATGTACTCGTGTGTACACTACTACACCAAAGAAACCAAACTCGGCACTACGTAAAGTAGCTCGTGTTCGTTTAACTAACGGATTCGAAGTAACTTCTTACATCGGTGGTGAAGGTCACAACTTACAAGAGCATAGCGTTATCTTGATTCGTGGTGGTCGTGTTAAAGATTTACCGGGTGTGCGTTATCACACCGTTCGTGGCGCACTAGATTGTTCTGGTGTAAGCGATAGAAGACAAGGCCGTTCTAAATACGGTGCTAAGCGACCTAAATCTTAAGTTTCCCTTTCTTAGCTATAATAGCTAGAGAATAGAAACGTTAAGTAAGGCCAAATAACATATTACATTTTGGGTTTATCCTGAATATAACGGAGAATTAAGATGCCAAGAAGACGCGTCGTAGGGCAACGTAAAATATTGCCAGATCCTAAGTTCCATAACGAACTTTTAGCAAAATTCATCAACATCCTTATGGTTGATGGTAAAAAATCTACTGCAGAAAAAATTGTTTACGGTGCATTAGACATTTTAACTGAAAAGAACTCTGAAAAAACTCACCTTGAGTTATTCGAGACAGCGTTAGACAACATCCGCCCACAAGTGGAAGTAAAGTCTCGTCGTGTTGGTGGTTCTACTTACCAAGTTCCAGTTGAAGTTCGTCCTGTGCGTCGTAATGCACTAGCCATGCGTTGGTTAGTTGAAGCAGCTCGTAAACGTGGTGAAAAATCAATGGCTCAGCGCTTAGCTAACGAAATGTTAGATGCGTCTGACAGCAAAGGTTCAGCGGTTAAGAAACGTGAAGACGTTCACCGTATGGCTGAAGCTAACAAAGCATTCGCTCACTACCGTTGGTAGAAACTATCAACTAACATTAATTGTTAGTTATATAGTCAGAAGTGTAATGCCGTGGTTATCATCGAGTATCAGTATTGATACAAAGTGATAACCACAACTGTTTTATAATCTGAGATAAAACTCAGAAAGAGGAAGTAATTGTGGCACGTATAACCCCTATTGAGCGTTACCGTAACATTGGTATTTGTGCTCATGTCGATGCCGGTAAAACGACAACAACAGAAAGGGTACTTTTCTATACTGGTCTTTCACATAAGATCGGTGAAGTTCATGATGGCGCGGCCACTATGGATTGGATGGAGCAAGAGCAAGAGCGAGGTATCACTATTACTTCTGCTGCTACTACTTGTTTCTGGAAAGGGATGGAAGCACAATTTGAAGATCATCATATCAACATTATTGATACTCCTGGTCACGTAGATTTTACGATTGAAGTAGAACGGTCATTACGTGTATTAGATGGTGCAGTATTAGTGTTGTGTGCGTCTTCAGGTGTTCAACCGCAAACAGAAACTGTATGGCGTCAAATGGAGAGATACTCTGTTCCACGCTTAGTTTTTGTTAATAAGATGGACCGTACTGGTGCAAATTTTTTAGCGGTTGTTGAGCAACTTAATTCTCGCTTAGAAGCAAATGCAGTTCCAATTCATTTAGCAATTGGTGCTGAAGATGACTTTTCTGGTGTTATCGACTTAATCAAAATGAAAGCCATAAACTGGAACGAAAGTGACCAGGGTATGACCTTCACCTATGAAGATATCCCAGCAGACATGCAAGAAGAAGCCGAGCATTGGCATGAAAACCTTGTATCTGAAGCGGCAGAAGCCTCAGAAGAATTATTAGATAAGTACCTTGAAGAAGGTGAATTATCTGAAGCAGAAATAAAATCTGCGCTACGTACCCGTACACTAAACAATGAAATAGTTCTTTGTTCTTGTGGCTCAGCCTTCAAAAACAAAGGTGTACAAGCAGTACTTGATGCTGTTATCGAATTTCTACCTTCGCCAATAGATGTTGAAGCGATAAAAGGTATTAATGATGACAAAAACGAAACTGAAGGTTCTCGCGAAGCTGATGATAAAGCACCATTTGCTGCTTTAGCATTTAAAGTTGCAACAGACCCTTTTGTTGGTACGTTAACGTTCTTTCGCGTTTACTCAGGAGTGGTAAAAACTGGCGACAGTATATACAATCCTGTTAAAGGTAAAAAAGAGCGGTTAGGTCGTATTGTGCAAATGCATGCAAATGACCGTAAGGAAATAAAAGAAGTTAGAGCGGGTGATATAGCTGCGGCTATTGGCCTCAAAGATGTTACTACTGGTGACACATTGTGTGATGTAAATCATGCTATAACGCTCGAACGTATGGAATTTCCTGAACCGGTTATTTCTGTAGCAGTTGAGCCAAAAACTGTCGCTGCCCAAGAGAAAATGGCAATAGCGTTAAGTAAATTGGCCGCAGAAGATCCGTCATTTAGAGTTATCTCAGATGAAGAAACGGGTCAAACCATCATTTCAGGTATGGGGGAATTACACCTCGATATTTTAGTTGAACGCATGAAACGTGAGTTTAGTGTTGAATGTAATGTCGGTAATCCACAAGTGGCTTATCGCGAAACTATTCGTTCAGCAGTTGAAGTGGAAGGTAAATTTGTTCGTCAATCAGGTGGCAAAGGTCAATTTGGCCATGTTTGGTTGAAATTGGAACCTTTACCTGAAGGTGAAGGATTCGAGTTTGTTAACGAAATTGTTGGTGGTACAATTCCAAAAGAATTTATCCCATCAGTTGAAAAGGGTTGTAGAGAGCAAATGGACAGTGGTGTTTTAGCGGGTTACCCGTTATTAGACATCAAAGTCACGCTTTATGACGGGTCTTTTCATGATGTTGACTCAAACGAAATGGCGTTTAAAGTCGCTGCGTCAATGGGATTCAGACAGGGGGTGCTTCAAGCATCACCCGTTATACTTGAACCTATGATGAAAGTTGAAGTTATTACGCCAGAAGCAAACATGGGTGATGTCGTTGGTGATTTAAATCGCCGCCGCGGCATGATCGATGGCATGGACGAAGGTCCAGCTGGTTCTAAGGTAGTGAATGCACTTGTGCCACTATCTGAAATGTTTGGTTACGCTACGGCATTACGTAGTGCAACTCAAGGTCGCGCATCTTATTCGATGGAGTTTCAGCAATATAGCGAAGCACCAAAGATTGTTGCCGACAAAATAATTGAATCTTAGTAAGGCTTTTTGAAAGTCTGGCTCGGTCTTATGGCCGGGCTTTTAATAAACTTTAAGGTAATTGAAAAATGGCTAAAGAAAAATTTGAACGTAATAAACCGCACGTTAACGTTGGTACAATTGGACACGTTGATCACGGTAAAACAACTTTAACAGCTGCAATCTCTGCAGTATTAACTAAAGTACACGGTGGTGAAGTTAAAGATTTCGCACAAATCGATAATGCTCCAGAAGAGCGTGAGCGTGGTATTACAATCAATACTTCTCACATCGAGTACGATACAGAAACACGTCACTACGCACACGTAGATTGTCCTGGCCATGCTGATTACATCAAAAACATGATCACAGGTGCAGCACAAATGGATGGCGCTATCTTAGTAGTTGCTGCTACAGATGGTCCTATGCCACAAACACGTGAGCACATCTTGTTATCACGTCAAGTTGGCGTACCTTTCATCATCGTATTCATGAACAAATGTGACATGGTAGATGACGAAGAGTTATTAGAATTAGTAGAAATGGAAGTTCGTGAACTTCTTTCAGAATATGAATTCCCAGGTGACGACTTACCAGTAATTCAAGGTTCAGCTTTAGGCGCACTTCAAGGTGAAGAGAAGTGGGAAGCTAAAGTAGTAGAACTTGCAGACGCACTTGATTCTTACATTCCAGAGCCAGAGCGTGCAATCGATGGTGCATTCATCATGCCAATCGAAGATGTATTCTCAATTTCAGGTCGTGGTACAGTTGTAACAGGTCGTGTTGAACGTGGTATCGTTAAAGTAGGTGATGCAGTAGAAGTTGTTGGTATCCGTGATACACAAACATCAACTTGTACAGGTGTTGAAATGTTCCGTAAGCTTCTTGACGAAGGTCGTGCTGGCGAGAACTGTGGTGTTCTTTTACGTGGTCTTAAGCGTGAAGACGTTGAGCGTGGTCAAGTACTATGTCAACCTGGTTCAATTTCTCCTCACACTAAGTTTGAGTCAGAAGTTTACGTATTATCTAAAGATGAAGGTGGTCGTCATACGCCATTCTTTAAAGGATACCGTCCACAGTTTTACTTCCGTACAACCGATATCACAGGTGCTGTAGAGCTTCCTGAAGGTGTTGAAATGGTAATGCCAGGCGACAACTTGAAGTTTGTTGTAGAGCTTATCAACCCAGTAGCGATGGACGAAGGTTTACGCTTCGCTATCCGTGAAGGTGGTCGTACTGTAGGTGCTGGTGTTGTATCTAAAATCATCGCTTAATAGCTGATTTAAGAAACACCTTTAAAAAGACGCTTCGGCGTCTTTTTTTGTTTTCGGGTGATTATTAATTGAATGGTGGTATTACAGTTGGTGCTGATGTTGTATCTGCTCTTACCTTAGAAAACTATCGCTTAATAGCTGATTTAAGAAACACCTTTAAAAAGACGCTTCGGCGTCTTTT
>OJBC01000124.1_pt1 | contig 38914 bp, 31 predicted proteins | sample 1590351 | NCBI WGS metagenome assembly OJBC01 (sample SAMN05416892, study PRJEB24817) | seawater metagenome | isolation source: Sea water | place: Canada:Atlantic | collected 2013-11 | reverse complement strand
CGGCAATTGCTCCTGCATTGCTCTACCTTCTGCATCCATGCAGTCGTAAATGAGAATTTTTTAACACAGGTAGCGACACGTTTAGCCCCGCAAAATGATTAAGTATTATTGCGGATTGGTTTAATACTTTTTAATAATTAAATAGGCGTTAAGCAAGTTGTAAAAGCCCACACTTGTTTAGCGCCTGCTTGTTTTAGTGCACTAGTAGCTGCGTTTAATGTTGCCCCTGTCGTCATCACATCATCAACAATAGCGACTGTTTTACCTGCCATGTCTTGTGTACAAATAAAGGCATTTTTTAAGTTTCTTATACGTTTTGCTTTGGATAGCTCCGACTGAGCTTGTGTTTTTTTATCGCGAATAAGAACATTACTTAGTGGGGCGTAATTAGCTAAACAGGGTTGCCAAACTTGGCTTACCTGATTAAATCCACGAGTAATAAAGCGGCTTTTATGAAGAGGTAAAATAATAAAGGTATCTGGCAAGTTAGGGCTTTGCTCAAAAAACTGCGTTAACTGTTTTTGTATAATTTGCTGCAATGCCTTTTTATAATGAATTTGATTATTAAATTTTAGCCTTTTAAGCCAATGCTCAAAGGGAGGTTGATAAAAAGCGCATGCAAATAATTTATCAAACTCGCAATTAGGAAACATCTCAATAATATCAGGTCGATGCAATAAACTCGTATGCTTACTAAAATCAAACAATGGTAAATCTTCAAGGCAATAATCACATAGCCCTAAAGAGGTCGCAATCGAGTTTTGACACTGCACGCAATAAGAGGGAAATAACCAATTTAAAACGGCTTGTTTCACTGACTCGCTCCTTGCATTGCAATCGCCTTTCTAAACGTTATGATGAGCCTAAGTTTGGTAAAGGTTAGGCAAATATGCAAAATGAGTTAGTGCTATTACATGGTTGGGGAATGAATCAGGGCGTATGGCAGTTAGTACAGCCAGAACTTGAGTTTTTATATTCAGGAAATGTACGTAGCCTTGACCTACCTGGGTTTGGTAATAGCGATGTGTGCCCAAGCCCTTATACTTTGCATGATGCAGCAGAAATTTTAAGTAAGCAATTAAAGCCGAAGAGCACTTTAATGGGATGGTCGTTAGGTGGATTATTTGCACTTTATATTGCGAAGCATTGGCCTGAAAAGGTATCTAAAGTTATTTTAATAGCATCGACTCCTTTTTTTGCTGAGGCAGATAACTGGCCTGGAATAAAAGCGAATGTATTGGCGCAGTTTAAAGAGCAGTTAGTTAATCATCGAGAAAAAACAATAGAGCGCTTTTTAGCTATTCAAGCAATGGGTAGCGAGTCGGCGCGTGATGATATAAAGCAGCTTAAACAATTGCTAAATCAGTACAGCGCACCCCAAAGCGATGCCCTGAGTGCTGGTTTAGATATTTTACAAAATGACGATTTACGTGACTTATTTACTCATTGCCCAGTCCCTATTAGAGGAGTATTTGGCCGCCTTGATGCTTTAGTACCTTATAAAGCTATTAGCAAAATGTCAGCACTAAATACTGAGTTTGAATATGAAGTACTAGATAAAGCGTCCCATGCACCATTTATTTCTCATAAAAGTGAGTTTTTATCTGTCGTTAAATCAATGCTTTAAAATAGAGCTAAGAATAGCGCTGTTTAAAGCTTTATTTTGAGCAGAACCTGAGCGATAATTAAACAATGTTTATTTGGTGGAGGTTTTAATATGCCAATCGGATCAGTATTTAATAGTGGTATAGAAGGGTTTAACCGAGCTAGCCAAGGTATTGAAAAAGCCAGTGCTGAGATTAACCGTGCCAGTATAGAACAACAAGATGACGCGCAATTAGCGCAGCAACGTCAGCTTACGGCAGCACGCCCTGAAGAAGCGATTACTGCACCAGTAGCACAACCAGCTCGTGTTGATGAAGCGCTTGTTAACTTAAAAGTTGAAGAGTTTAATGCCAAGGCAAAGAGCTTTTCTGAATCTGCGATTAATTCCATGCTGGCTCACAAATGGCCTGGGAATATTCGTGAAATGCAAAATAAGCTGAAATCGGCAGTGATCATGGCCGAGGGTACAGTCATACAGCCTGATGACTTAGGTTTGTTCGCGGTAGATGGTAGTGGAGAGTCTGAAACCTTGAATCTTCGCGAGGTACGAGAGGTTGCTGAAAGTAAGGCAATTCGTAGGGCGTATCATCAAGCGGATAAAAATATGTCTAAAACCGCTGAATTGCTAGGTGTTACGCGCCCAACCTTGTACTCACTTATTGATAAATACCACTTGGATGACTTAAAAAGTTCGGCGTGAGACTCATCGAAAAGGCGTAGTTTGATGCTACGCTCTTGCCTATCGCACCCTTAGGTGCGATAGGCTTCATAAAGCCACTATTTAGGTATAACCTGTTACTACGACAAGCTTGGTCGAGCGCGCTAGTCTTATAGCGGATTCGTTGGGACAGCTTCACTGTGACAACTTCACTGCGACAACTCACAATGTCTCAAAACCCATGCTGCGTCTCCAGAGGTACTCAAACAGTGGCTCTGCTCAGGGAATATGGTATTGGCTGTGATGTTTAGCTAATAAATCATGCCCGTAAAAGGCGACATGCAACCCAATATTGCCCTGATCATCTTCGGTAAAAATTGGCGTCGAGCATTCATTACAGAAAAACTGTTTGCTGTTTGGCGATAGCTGTAGCTCACCTAGCATCGATGGCGCACAATCTATCACTAGATGCTCACGTGCACCGGCGATGGTGAGGTTAAGCGTTTCGCTGCAGGATAATGTTTCTACGTCCAACTCATCTTCGCTAATATCAGACAACTCAAATTGCACGGCCTGACACTGGCAACTACCTTTATACATAATGTACGCTCCTACTCATCGGGCCAATTTATGCTCGACAGCGTGTTAAATGATGTAGAAATGTATGACTGTTTAAAATGAAATTTCTTATCAAGCGGGGTGTCTTGCACATCGCCAATCAGGGCTTTATTGGTATCGATAACCCCAATCCAACCATTACGACCAGACATTTTGGTGGCGTATAAACAATAATCTACCACTGAAAAGGTGCTCTTCCAGCTTTCTTCGAAGGACACATGTTCAACAGGGGGAAGAATACTAAAGCCGATACTGCAGGTAACACGAAGCGAGCGAGTATCGTCAATATGAAACACTTTATCGCTCACTGCTGCGCGGCATCGTTCAGCTAGTTGAGGAAGGTCGTCTCGCATAGAGTGACGGCATATCACCAAGAATTCTTCGCCGCCCCAGCGTATGAGTAAATCCGTTTGCCTGAAAACTTCTCGAAGGACATCGGCAAATTGACTCAGTACTTTATCGCCCGCTAAATGGCCGTGCTCATCATTAATACGTTTAAAATGGTCTATATCTATTAAAAAGCAGAGCAGGTCTTGGTTACGCTCATTGTTGCCTTGTTGATGCTTATTCGCATGAGAACTGCGCTTGAGTTCACCTGGCAATTGGGATTCAAGGTAGTGCCGATTGTACAAGCCGGTGAGTGAGTCATGAAGACTGACCTGTTCAAGGGTTTTGTAAGCGGTTTGTAGCTCAGAATTTTTTTGTTCAAGCTCTTTTGTTCGCTGCTTAACTTCACGGCGAAGTCTGATGGTTTGTTGGCGCTGTGTATATCTGCTCCAAATCAGAAATAGCGTTAACAACCCGGCAATTAACGTGCTCCAAAATAATGTTGTGCGCAGATTAAGTTGTTCAGCTTCAGCCAATGCGAGTTGTTTGGTTTTCTGCAGTACTTGAATTGACTGTGCCTGTCGCTCAATTTCTATTTCCGCCTGAAGCTGTGCAATAGCGACTTCGCTACCTGAACTCAACACTTCTTCTCTTATATTTTGTAACACCGACTGAATATCTAATGCGCGCTTAAACTCTCCCTTTGCTGCGAGGGCTTTCACTTGAATTGATAAGAAGTTAAGCTGGCTGCGCAAATCTCCGCGCCGTCTTGCTTCAATAGTGCCATTTTTAGCATACGCCAGTGCATCGTCAAATTGTTGCAACGACATCATCGCATTGGCCAGTGCCAGGCGAGATTGTTGAAGTAATTTTTGCTGACCGGTGGATTTAGCCACCGCGAGTGATTCCTCAAGCAGCATCAAGCCTTGTTCTGTGTCGCCGGTTTTTACCAGCGCTTCGCCTAACCACGCCTGCGTAGTGGATATTTCACTTGTTTCCCCATTCTCTTTTAATAGGGTTAGGGCGTGTTTAAGCGCTTCTGAAGCTGCTTCAATATCGCCTTTAAGTAATAATAAAGCGCCAATCTTACCCAGTATTTGTGCCGTAAGCGGCTTGTCACCGCTAGTTTTCGCTATCTGTAGTGCATCTTGATAATACGTGTTCGCCTCAGAAAACTGATTTAACGTGGCATAGATGTCACCAATGGTGGCTAGACCTTGGCCGGTACTTTTAGTGTCTCGCTGCACCCGAAATAAGCCCAATGCTTTTTTTAATGTATAAAGAGCAGCCTGAACTTGGCCTTGTTCTTTTTGGACAAGGCCAATTTCCATTTGAATGGTCGCATTTAACGGGAGGATACCTTGGGTTTGCGCGATAGATTGGGCACGTCGAAGGTAGCCAATAGATTGCTCATAGTTCCCTAGAAAACGTTGCGAAGTACCAAGGTGGTGTAAGGTGTTTGCCATATCAATAAGTTGGCCATGGCGGGTGAATCCATCTAACGCAACGTAGAGTGCATCGTTTGCTACATTGAAACGGGATGCGCTTTGTAATAGCTGGCCTACCTCATAGAACGTACTTGCCGACAATGTACTTATCGACAATGCACCGCTTTGATGGGCTTGTTCAATGGCAAGTAAAGTTTGACGCTCGGCATCCTCGAAAGCCCCGCTTTGAATGAGTTCGTGAACAGTTTGAGTAAGGGCTGCAGGCGAAGCTTTTGTAGGCGAAGAAAAGCCCACTAAAGCGAAAAGTAGCGAAACGGTGACAATGCTGGTGGCAAAACGCCGAGCCGACTGTCTGGGCATTATAGAAGCTTCCTTACGACTACGCATTTATTGCCCTCCCTTTAATAAAGAAGAAGGACTGAAAATTTATGAGTAAAACTGAAGTGCTGGTATCGTTATAAGCAGTCAATTTCTATCACTACTATTATGGCGAACAACCCGAAGAAATAACGTATCAGGTATTAGACTAAAGTATAAATTGGGCGCAGAGAGTACCTGTTCCAATCAGAATTTACACATTAAATAAAACTGTTATGCTTTTTTGAGTTCGGCTTGCCGGAAGCGTAAGGCTGAATCATTCCCTGACAGGTTGAAACTTTTGTCTAACATAAAATAAGAATATAGTGAGATGCACAATATTGAAAAGCTTAATGTGTCTTAATAAGCATTAATATTAGTCGTTACGCATGCTAATTCATACCTTTACTCGGATTAGATGAACCGAGGCTGTTCTTTTTTCTTAGATTTCTCTATGCTAGCAACTTCATTTATTTGCGCGTAGCGAGAACACTATGTCAGAAAGTCGTTTTATATCAAAAGAAGGTCAGCAAGTACCTTCCGTATCTATTCCTGTTCGCGATGGCGAAACGTGGGCAACTAAAACCACTGAAGAATTGTTTAGCAACAAAACAGTGGTGGTTTTTTCACTTCCCGGCGCGTTTACGCCTACATGTTCTTCTACGCACTTACCTCGCTACAATGCACTCGCCAAAGTTTTTAAACAGCATGGCGTAGATGACATATTGTGCATATCAGTCAACGATACGTTTGTAATGAATGCATGGGCAGCCGATCAAGAAGCAGAAAATGTTACTGTTATACCGGATGGAAATGGGGATTTTACTGACGGAATGGGTATGTTGGTAGACAAAGCCGATTTAGGTTTTGGAAAGCGTAGCTGGCGCTATTCTATGTTGGTTAAAAACGGCACTGTAGAGAAAATGTTCATTGAACCAGACGTGCCCGGCGACCCGTTTGAGGTTTCTGATGCCGACACTATGCTTGCTTATATAGCCCCAGGCGCTGAGAAACAAGCACCGGTATCACTATTCACTAAGCCTAACTGCCCATTTTGTACAAAAGCGAAAGCGTTGTTAACCGACAAGGGTTACGACTTTGAAGAGATTGTACTAGGGAAAGATGCCTCGTTAACTAGCCTTAACGCAATGACTGGCCGTGACACCGTACCTCAAGTATTCATTGGCGGTAAGCATATTGGCGGGTCAGACGACTTAGCATTGTATTTTAGCTAAATACAAGTAACGACGGTAACAAAGCGCTTACTAAAACAAGATGTGTTAAAACAGGGGTTGTTGAGCTGCAATTTGTTAACACAGTAGGCCGTCACAGCGTAACTGTAATAGTGTAAGGTCATTATTTAATGGCCTTATTTTGTTACAATTGGCTAATTGTAATGCCTTTTGGAGAATCTACGTGCATTCAAAGTTTGCTCTCGCAAAATTATCTATACTTCCAGTAGCAGTAATGTGCTTTGCATTGATAGGCACATTAATAGGTACATTTTTCGCTAGTTCTGCAACAGCCAGCACTCTTGAAACACAGGACGCATTAACGCGATTTGCTGATTTTTATAAGCAAGAGTGGGGCGAAACGCAGCGATGTAAATCTTCTAAACTGCACCGCTACACCGTTTGTGGAAACGTACTTCGCAACGAAGGTAATGTTCCCTTCGTGCTGCATCATGATACCCCTTCAAAGAAAGTGGCCGTGTTAGTTCACGGACTTAGTGATTCACCTTTCTTTATGCGAGAAATTGCCAATATTTTATTCAACGAAGGTTACGACGTTATTGTTCCACTGTTACCTGGGCATGGGTTGCGAGATGACGAAGGGGCAATGAGTGACAGCAATTTAGCCGAACGTTGGCAAGCACATGTTGATGAGGTTATCGCGTTAGCGGATAACATGAGCGACACCCTGATTGTGGGCGGATTTTCTACTGGCGGCGCATTGGCTGTCGAGCAGTACCTAGACGCAAGTGATAACATCGACGGACTTATGTTATTTTCTGGCGCATTAGCCCTTTCTGAAAATGCCGAGAGTATGTCTAGAATTTGGGGTATTAAGTGGGTGGCGAAAATTGTGGATGGTAGTTATATCACGCACGGTCCGAACCCTTTTAAATACCCAAATGTTGCCGGCTTTGCGGGGTTAGAGTTGATGGATATTATTGAAAAAATCCGCGACGACTTCGAAGACGGGAAGCGTATTGAAGTGCCTCTTTTTGCTGCGCACTCTCAAGCGGATGCCACCACGCCTATTCACGGTGTAGAAAATCTAATGGAAAATAGCGCAGGGCCTAATACGTTTTTTGTTATCGATGCATCGTATGCGTTATGCCACGCCGATCTTGTGGTGAATACGTCAATGTTACACGATATGAAGTTTAATAAGGTCATGGTTAATGAAAACGAAGAGTGCGCCGTGCCAAAAGCTAACCCTTTATTTTCAACCATGTCACTGATGTTAAAAACCTATGCGCAACAATTTTAGCGTTTTACAGCAATAACAAATGCGATTAAGCTTTAAGGCATGATAGATAAATTGAAAAAGCAGCGATATGGCTATGTGGTCATGCTGATAATGGTTATTTCCTTGGTGGCTAAATTGTCGCCGGGAATGGCTATGCCAATGGCGATGCCAAAAGCTATGTCAAAGACCGCGACAGTGCCTGTGGACGCAATGTATATTGAAGTGAATTCTGAGAACAATTCATCAGAAGCAAGTCGCGCCAATAAAAAAATGCATGATGGTGCTAGTGGGTGCCATTCAGCTATTTACGCTTCTACAAGCGAAGTAATCACGCCTTCAAGCGCTCAATCTACTGCAAAAAATGCTCACGCCATTCATAGTGGCTCAAGTGCTCCCCGCGAAGCTATGAAATCTAGTATGCACGGTGACACATCTGAGTCGTGCTGTGACGTTCAGTGTCAATGCCCTACAGGTGTATGTGCCACTGTTTATGCCGTCATAAATAACGAACTCTCGGTAGCAGTTATTGCGCCCACTCCGTTGGTGGTTTTTGTAAACCACCAAACTCCTTACACTATACCAAACACCCAATTTCGCCACCCAAAATCCACTTTCGCAGGATAGTTGTATCTGGCGGGAGCGTATAGCACCCATGGTTTTCTTTTTATTCCCTTAGTACAAAGGGAAATTGATGTGGTTTTCTCATGTTTGCATTTAATCTGGGTATGATTTTTAACTGCCAAACTCAAGTCCGACTACGTACTTGTTACCTTCAGCGTGTTTGGCTAGGGATATTACTTTTTGTAATTAATACACCTTCCCTCGCAACCACCCTCAGTCTTAAAGATGTGCAACATCTCGCACTCAACCAAGACGTTTATTTTCAAGGCAGCAAACTTGAAGAGGCTGCGTATCAGCACGATAGTAATGCGGCTGATAGTTGGGATAACCCCACAATCAGCACTACATTGCAAAGCGTGCCAACAGATGGATTTTCGCTGAATCAAGAGCCCATGACTCAGTTGAAATTGGGTATTCGACAAGCTATGCCAAGGGGGAATTCTGCAAACATCTCCCGCACCATCGCCATTGAACAAGCCCAAAAAGAACCTGTGAAAAGAGCAGCAAGGCGAGCGTGGTTGTTGCGAGAAGTGTCGCTGGAGTGGCTGGCGTGGTATCGGGCAGAGCAAACCTTAGCCTTATTGCGTGAAGAATCGCAGTCGTTAGCGCAGTTACTCGAGACAGTCGAGTCGTCTTACCGAAGTGGCGTGGGCGGCACTCAACAGCAAGATATTATTCAGATTCGACTAGAGCGCCTTCGCTTAAAAGATACGATTTTGAAGGAACAGCAGGCTGCATCTGTTGCCCTAGCAAGACTTTCGCGGTGGTTCGATTTTTCTAGTGAAGTTAGTTTTACTGTGCCCGAAACACTCAATCATCACGAAATATTCCCTTTTAATAAATCTTTAGCTACACAGCTTAAACGACGTGACGTACTCAATGTTATTGACGCTCATCCCTCTGTGCAGCTGCTTGTAAAAGATGAATTGGTGGCTACACAGAAATTGACGCTTGCCAAAGAGCAAACCAAACCTAAATGGGCTATTGAAGCAGCATACGGATATCGTCAAGATGCCCAAAACGGCATGAGCCAAGCTGACTTTATTAGTGTGGGTGTCCAAGTTGATTTACCGCTGTTTAACAGTAAGCGTCAAGATGCAAATGTGTCGGCATCAGCAGCAAGGTTAGGGGTGACATCCACACAGCGACGATTAGAAGTGAGGCGATTAGCAGCCCTTGCTGAAGCACGTGAAGCAGAGCTTGCAAGCTTAACTGACCGCCAGCAGTTATTTGATACCGCATTACTTGAACAATCAGAGAGTTTAGCCGAATCAGCGCTCAATGCCTACATAGCCGATAAGGGCACATTTGACGACGTAATGCGTGCGCGTATCTCTCTCATATCCGCAAAGTTAGATGCCCTAGCGCTTCACGTCGATATAGCAAAGACTTTAGCCGAACTCGCTTACCTGTATTACCCGCTGACAAACGAAAAAAATCAGTTAACAGGTTCTCGATTGGATGACAGATTGCTAGACACCCACAAAACCACTACCGACGGAGTAGCAAAACAATGAAGACACTATTTATTCTTATAGTCGGATTAATCGGTGGCGCAGCGGCTATGTTTGTTTGGAATTTAAACATGCAGGGCGAGGCTGCTGTTGAGGGTGTGGTTGATGGCGGTGATGAAAACTCAAATAACAAAAAGCCCCTTTATTGGGTTGCACCTATGGATGATGCCTACCGTCGAGATAAACCGGGTAAGTCGCCAATGGGCATGGATCTAGTGCCTGTATATCCGGCATCGGATAGCAGTGAAAGTCGTGGTGAAGGTGAGGTGACAATTTCACCCCAGGTGCAGCAAAATATGGGCGTGAAGTTTACCACGGTAAAACGAGGGCAACTGGATTTGACCTTTAGTGCTGTGGGTAATGTTACCTATAACGAAGACTACTTGGTGCATATCCACCCCAGAGTAGAGGGTTGGATTGATAAGCTGTTTATTAAAACGGAAGGTGAGGCCGTTAGCCAAGGGCAAAAACTGTATACCCTTTATTCACCTGCTCTGGTGACTGCGCAAGAGGAATTTGTTATTGCGCTAAAGCGAGGAGACACACGCTTAGCCGCAGGTGCTAAACAACGTTTAAAAGCGCTGCACTTATCGGATGGGTTTATTGCGCAACTCGAAAAAAGCCGCGAGGTTTCACAAACTATTACCTTCTTTGCCCCCCAAGCCGGCGTGGTAGAACATTTAGGCGTTCGCGAAGGGTTCTATGTTCAACCTGGCACCACGGTGCTTAGTATTGCTCGTTTAGACAGTGTATGGGTTGAAGCGCGCGTATTTGAACAAGATGTCCCTAAAGTGGCACTTGATCAGCAGGTATCGGTCACGTTTGACTATCTGCCAAATAAAACCTTTTCAGGAAAAGTTGATTTTATCTACCCAGCACTTGATGTTGAAACACGTACGCTCAAAGTACGGGTTACTTTAAAGAACGACAGCGGTGACATTAAACCGAATATGTTCGCCAATGTGATTTTTACCAAGCAAACCGAAAGGCCTGTGCTGTATGTGCCTTATCAAAGCGTTATTCAAATACAGTCGCAGGGCCAAAATCAACATCTCGGCCAAAACCGAGTCGTTATGAATGTCGAAGAAAACTTCAAATCTATAGCCGTCAACGTGGGGCGTAAAGCAGGGGAGTTCATTGAAATAACTCAAGGCGTAAATGAAGGTGACAAAATAGTGCTGTCGGCGCAGTTTCTGATTGATTCAGAGTCGTCTAAAACATCAGATTTCAAGCGTATGCAGTCTCATGGCGATCACGGAGTACATCATCAGGAAGTGAATCACGAGGCCAAGCATCACGAGGGCATGCACCATGATTGAAGCCATCATACGCTGGTCGGTGGCCAATCGCATATTGGTGCTGCTGGCAACGGTGTTTATCTCTATTGGTGGGGTAATAGCGGTAAAACAAACTCCCATTGATGCCATTCCTGATTTATCAGATGTGCAGGTGATTGTTAAAACCAGCTATGCAGGGCAATCGCCTCAAGTGGTGGAAGATCAAGTAACCTATCCGCTCACCACTGCCTTAATGTCTGTGCCGGGTGCAAAAACAGTTCGAGGATTTTCATTTTTTGGTGACTCTTATGTGTACGTTATTTTTGACGACAGTACCGATATGTATTGGGCACGAAGCAGAGTGCTGGAATACCTTAGCCAAATAACCTTGCCTGATGGTGTGGTACCCAAACTGGGGCCTGATGCTACTGGGGTAGGCTGGGTTTACATGTATGCCCTTGTTGATGAGTTACACAACTACGATGCTGGTGAGCTTAGGGCTTTGCAAGACTGGTTCTTAAAATACGAATTGCAAAGCGTGCAAGGGGTGTCGGAAGTCGCCTCTGTAGGCGGCATGGTTAAACAGTATTTACTGCAACTTCATCCGCAAAAGTTGCAAGCGTATAACGTGCCTTTACGTCATATTGAAACGGCACTCGCCCGAGGCAACAATGCAGCGGGGGCGTCAGTGATAGAAATGGCTGAAGCCGAGTATATGGTGACATCTTCTGCCTATCTTACGGGTACTGAAGATATTGCTAATATTCCTTTAGGCGTTGTTCACAATGGCGTGGCGATAACGATAGGCCATGTCGCGAGTGTAGTAGAGGCGCCACTTATGCGAAGAGGCATCGCTGAGCTAAACGGAAATGGCGAAGTGGTAGGTGGCATAGTGGTGATGCGCTTTGGCGAAAATGCTAAGGCGACCATTGATAATGTGAAGGCGCGTATTGAAACGTTGAAGGCCAGTTTACCTAATGGCGTAAATATTGTACCTGTATACGACCGTTCCACCCTTATCGATAATGCCGTCGATAACTTATGGAGCAAGCTTGTTGAAGAGTTACTTGTGGTGGGTGCCGTCTGCTTAGTGTTTCTTTTTCATGTGCGGTCGTCGCTGGTTGCCATAATCACATTGCCAATTGGCATATTAATGGCCTTTATCGTAATGAAGTTTCAAGGCCTTAACGCAAATATTATGTCTTTAGGTGGTATTGCCATTGCTATGGGGGCCATGGTGGATGGCGCTATTGTGTTGGTGGAAAACCTGCATAAGCATATTGAACGGGCGACAGCGCAAGGAGAGCAAGTAAAAGGTGAAGCGCGTTGGGCGCTAGTGGTGAAGTCGGCTACCGAAGTGGGGCCAGCCCTGTTCTTTTCACTGTTGATAATTACCGTGTCTTTTATCCCTGTTTTTACCTTAGAAGCACAAGAAGGGCGAATGTTTGCCCCTCTCGCCTTTACGAAAACCTATGCCATGGCTGCCGCTGCGGCGTTAGCCATTACCTTGGTGCCAGTGTTAGCCGGCTATTTCGTGACAGGCAAGCTAAAAGCAGAGCATCGCAACCTGTTAAATAGGGCTATTTCGACAGGGTATGTTAAGGCGTTAACGGCTGCGCTGAACCACCCTCGAAAAATAGTGTTCGCAGCCCTTATTGCGTTAGTTTCTGTAGTATGGCCAATGCAGCATATCGGTAGTGAATTCATGCCATCTTTGGATGAGGGGGACTTACTCTATATGCCTACGACTTACCCTGGAATTTCGGTGGGCAAAGCCAGAGAGTTGCTACAACAAACCGATAAGCTGATTGCCACAATACCCGAGGTGCAAAATGTATTCGGTAAAGTGGGTAGAGCGGATACCGCTACCGATCCTGCGCCTTTAACTATGATAGAAACCTTTGTGCAATTAAAGCCAAAATCCCAGTGGCGTGCAGGTATGACAACATCAAAATTGAAGGAAATATTAAACAGTACGGTGGAATTTCCAGGGGTATCCAATGCGTGGGTGATGCCAATTAAAACGCGTATCGACATGCTCGCTACTGGTATTAAAACGCCGGTAGGTATCAAAATAGCGGGGCCAGAATTAGCGGGCATTCAGCAGGTGGGTGTACAAATAGAACAAGCGCTACAAGACTTTGAGAATACCGCATCGGTATTTGCCGAGAAAGTTGCAGGTGGGCGTTATATCACTATTGATATTAGTCGTGATAGGGCGGCGCGATATGGGCTCAATATCGCTGATATCCAAGAGGTTATCAACACTGCTATAGGTGGGCGAACATTGGGTGAAACCGTAGAGGGAAGGCAGCGTTTTCCTATCAGTATGCGTTACCCACAACAATACAGAGATTCTCCAGAAGCGCTAAGACAACTTCCCATAGTTTTAGCAAACGGTGCCAATATTACCTTGGGCGAGGTAGCCGATATTGCTATTGAGGTGGGGCCCGCGGCAATAAAAAGCGAAAATGCTCGATTAAACGGTTGGGTATTTATCGATATTGAAAGCGGCGATTTAGGCAGTTACGTAAAAAGTGCAAAAGAACATATTACTAATACGGTTTCATTGCCTCCAGGCTATTCCTTAACGTGGGCTGGACAGTTTGAATACTTAGAAAGGGCGGAAGCACGGCTTAGCATAATGGTGCCATTTACCATAGCCGTTATCGTGTTGCTGTTGTATTTAAGCTTCAGGCGAGTTGCCGATGTAGCACTTATTATGATTACCTTGCCATTGGCACTAATTGGCAGCTACTGGCTACTGTATGCACTGGAGTTTAACTTCTCTGTAGCCGTTGCCGTTGGGTTTATTGCCTTGGCGGGTGTCGCGGTTGAAATAGGCGTTATTATGCTGGTGTACCTGCATCAAGCGGTTGAAGCGTTTGATGGAAAAGCTTGCTCTACTACGCATGCTCAATCATCTGCTGAGCAAATAAAACAAGCACTTAAAGACGCCATCATTGAAGGTGCCACCCGGCGTGTTAGGCCGGTAATGATGACGGCGCTGTCTATTATAATAGGCTTACTACCTGTGCTGTATGCAACGGGAACCGGTGCTGAAATTATGCGACGTATTGCTGCACCCATGGTAGGAGGCATGTTAAGTGCGCTAGCGCTAACTCTGTTTGTGCTACCTACTATGTTTTACCTTGTTCAGGCGTGGCAGATGAAGCGACGTTCGTAAGAATACACGCTACATAACCACCTTAGAAACAAAAAGGCAGTTAGGATAACCTAACTGCTTTTTTAGTATTTGTTCGGCTGTTTTATTTCAACGATTAATGCTTGCTGGCGTATTCTTCCACTTGGGTCCATACACGCAGTAAATTTCCGCTCAAGATTTTTTCAATATCTGCACGGCTGTATTCTCTGTCCAGTAACCCCTGAACTAAATTAGGAAAGCTAGCCACATCTTTCAGGCCGATAGGTAACGAGTCACCTACGCCGTCATAATCAGAACCAATTCCTACGTGCTCAATACCAACCAGCTCTACCACATGGTCGATGTGGTCAAGCACTTCATCAAGTGTTGAGTAAGGGTAAGGCACTTCTTTGCGGTAGTTAGCTTCGAAGTCTTCCAGTTTCGGGCTATCTTCACCTTCAGCGGCAATTAATGCTTTGCGCGCTTGTGTTAACCCTGTACGCCATTTACCCGCTTCTTTTGTGACAAAGCTAGAGCCAAAGTTGATCATGATAACGCCGCCATTATCGCCAAGCGCTTTAACCATTTCGTCATTCATATTACGCTCGAAACCAGGTGTAAAGCGGCGAAGCGATGAGTGAGACGCAATGACAGGGACCTTGGTCAGCTCAATAACTTGATAAAAGGCATCGTCAGATACATGAGAAATATCAAGCATGATGCCGATGTTGTTCATCTCAGTAACCAGTGTTTTACCAAACGGGCTTAACCCGTTCCACTGACGGCGCAAATCGTATGACGAATCTGAAATATGATTCGACTGACTGTGCGCAAGTGTAATGTAGCGAATGCCACGTTCGTGAAACGCTTCTAAATTAGCTAAATCGCCTTGAAGTGGAGAGCCATTTTCCATCCCCATGGGTAATGAAATAATGCCTTTCTCGAACTGGGCTTTTACGTCTGACGGGCTTTTGGCAATGGCAAATTTATCAGGGGCTCGCGCCACAATGGCTTCCACAGAATCAATAAGCAGATGAGCAAGCTGGGTAGATTCCGGTGAATTATCTAAACTCGCAGGTACGTAAATTGACATGAAAGGGGCATTTAAACCGCCTTTGACCGCGCGAGGGTAATCAAAGTCTCCGCCTTCTGTGGCTTTGGTGACATCTACCCATGCATTTTTAACCCGATAAGGCACATCAATATGGCCATCAACAATAATCGTTTCTTGGGCTATTTTTACCGCTTTTTCGCTTGCGGCATAAGTGGGGACATCGGCAGCAACAGCCTGCGCGCAAAGTAAAGTGGAGATCGCGAGTGCACAAGATTTTAGCGGGAAGAAGCCCTTCATTTTTGTTTTTCCTTATCGTTGTTGTAAGACAAAAGACTAAAAGAAAACCTTCATGCCTACAATGGCCCGAACGCCTTAATCTTTTATTTCTTCTGATTTCCTTTCATTTCGGGCTTTTTTATTCTCAAAGCCCCTAAAAACAGTTAAATTGTGCGTTTTTAGAGCGGTTACTACCATTCACTTTAATTTTACATTGCAATAAAAATTTAAAACTTGTTATTGTGTTGACGCGTGACTTCATAACGCGAATGCGGGATACTCCCGAGCGCGTCGCCGAATAGGATGAGAGTGAGTTCATCCGCGCGGCCTACATAATTTTTCGTGGCACCCCTCACTTCTCAGTTATTTTACAGGGGCCACAGTAAACAAGTATGAGAAAGTAAAATGGCTATTAATTTTGTACCGCTAGATAAAGAAAAACACAAAGACTTAAAAGTCGCGGTTAGCAATACCTTTAAGTTTGCGAAAGATACGCACCTTGCTGCAGCCACTATTCGTGAGTTTGCTCAATTGGCTGCCACTATGCCGCTAGTATTTATTGAAGATGCTAACGCTAAGCGCCACCATGTTGTTGCAATGCTTGGCATGGAACAGAACAAAAACCTGTTTCTTACTGGCGACAAATGGCAGGGCCCTCACGTTCCAATGAACATTCTTCGTTACCCTTTTGATGTTCGCCCTGATGGCGAGAAGTTAGGCGTATACATTGATGAAAACAGCGACCTAATCGGTGAAGAAGGTGAAGCCTTATTTACTGACGCTGGTGAGCCAACGGAATTCTTGCAAAACCGTCAGCAGTTTTTAGCTGACCTTGCTAACAGCGAAATGATGACTCAGCGTTTTGTTCAACAAGTTGTTGACCTAGACCTGCTAGATCCAATTCAAATTCGTCTTACTTACCAAAGCGGCCAACAACGTAACGTTACTGGCATGCTAAGTATTAACGAAAAGAAAGTACTTGAGTTGCCAGAAGAGAAAGTGACTGAGCTTCATAAATCTGGTTTCTTAGGCGCTATGTACGCGGTAATGATGTCAGCAGGCCAATTGAACCGTTTGGTTGAGATTTCAAATGGTACAGACAACCCAATTCGCAGCATGCAATTGTCAGTGGTTAAGCCTGAAGAAGCACAAGCTGAAGCGCCAAACGCATAGGTATTATCATCCACTAGGGTGATTAAAGCGCTAAGCTAGACAATAAACCGATACTAGGAAACGAGTATCGGTTTTTTCGTATTTATCATCTTTACTTTCCCCACTCCCTTTTTATTTTGCCCCTCTTTTCTTAGGGGTTATCAACTACTTCGCCAAAACACTGTATATGCACACAGTTCAAAGCCAGTAAATACGTGGCCTTCACTATGCTTTTTAGCTTGACAGTGGGGATCATTGATACCTAAACTGTCAATCAGTGGGTAAATGTGGCGAATAGTGGATCGAACCATCATTGTTTTGCAGATCAGTACTCAAAAAACAAGAAAACCAAGAGCAAAATATAGAAGGCTAGGGGAATGTTCCGCGGCGCTAATGCAATCAATCTGGACACAAAAGGCAGACTAGCGATACCGACAAAGTATCGGCAGTCGCTGCTGGATGATTGTAATGGACAGCTGGTCTGTACGGTCGATACACAGCAAAGTTGTTTGCTGCTTTACCCACTTCCCGAATGGGAAGAAATTGAGCTTAAACTCATTAAGTTCTCAAGCATGATTCCGGCAGAAAGACGCATGCAGCGTTTATTACTCGGTCATGCTACAGAAGGTGAAATGGACAAAAGCGGACGAATTCTGCTTCCTACTCCGCTACGCCTTCATGCTCACCTATCAAAAGAAGTCATGTTAGTTGGTCAGTTGAATAAGTTTGAAATTTGGGATGCCGAAGTATGGGCAGAACAAGTTGAGCTTGATATGGATACCGAACGCAAAGGCGAATTTGAACTCACCGAACGTTTACAGGACTTTTCCTTATGAGCCAATCTAGCGAATTCAAACATGTTTCTGTACTTCTCGACGAGTGTATAGAAGCACTAGCTATTAAACCCAACGGTATTTATATTGATGCCACATTTGGCCGTGGAGGCCATTCTGCGCATATTCTTGATGCGTTAGGTAGCGATGGTACCCTAATCGCGTTTGATCGCGACCCACAGGCTATAGAAGCGGCTAAGCGTTTTGCCGATGACAGCCGCTTCCGTATTATTCATTCTCCTTTTGGCGACATGGCCGAAGAAATTGAAGCCTTGGGTTTAACCGGAAAGATTGACGGCGTATTAATGGACTTGGGTGTTTCGTCTCCTCAACTTGATGATGCCGAACGTGGCTTTAGTTTCCTTCGCGACGGCCCGCTAGATATGCGTATGGACACCTCACGCGGTGAAAGTGCAGCCGATTGGCTAGCCCGCGCTGAAGAACAAGACATTACCCAAGTAATTAAAGAGTTTGGTGAAGAGAAGTTTGGTAAACGCATCGCGCACGCCATTGTAAATACTCGCGAAACCACGCCTATTACCCGTACTGCTCAGTTAGCCGCACTTATTGATGAAGCCGTACCAGTAAAAGATAAGTTTAAACACCCAGCTACACGTGCATTCCAAGGTATCCGAATTTACATTAATGCTGAGCTAGAGCAGTTGCGAATAGGCCTAAAAGCAGCGACTCAAGTGTTAGCAAAAGAAGGACGCTTGGCGGTTATTTCGTTTCATTCTTTGGAAGACCGACTCGTAAAACGCTTTATAAAAGACCAAAGCAAAGGCAAATCAGTACCGCATAATTTGCCCATAACCCAAGCTGAAATAGATGCCGATAAAGTATTAAAAGCGTTAAGCCGTGCCATAAAACCCTCTGAATTGGAGATTGCGAACAACGTTCGCTCACGCAGTTCCGTGCTAAGGGTGGCCGAAAAGCTATGACGTTAGGTAAGCCTGATAGGGCAAATACAAACTTCAGTTTACTGCTGATTATTGTGTCAGATTTAACCCGCAACAAGTTGCGGGTTTTGTTGTATTTAGCGGTTCTGCTTAGTGGCATGGCGGTTATTCTTGGTAGCCACCAAAATCGCCAGCAAGTTATTGCCCTTGAAGACCTGATGCAGCAGAAAGATGAGCTCGATGTTGAATGGCGCAATTTAGTGCTAGAACAACGTGCGCTTACCGAACATAACCGCATTGAAACCTTAGTTGAAAAGCAACTTGATATGTACCGTCCTACAGCCGATGACGAAGTGGTAGTGAGACTTAAATGACCACGCCAACCGTTAAACGTAGCCGCAAAGCGAGCGGAGCAAAACAGAACGTCACACCAAGTTTGGTGCACTGGCGCTTTGTGGTTGTGCTTATCGTGGTTATCTCGGTTTTCGCGGCACTGGCTGCCCGCGCGGCGTTTATTCAAGTTATTGAGCCTGATGAACTTATTCAACAAGGCGATAGCCGTACCTTGCGTACGCGCAACATGCCTACCTATCGCGGACTAGTGACAGACAGAAATGGGGTTGAGCTAGCCGTAAGCGTGCCAGTTCGGGCCATTTATGCCGATCCTAAAATTATTCATGAGAACGATGGCCTTGCTGAGCCACGTCGTTGGCAAGCGCTGGCCGATGTATTAGGCCAGTCGGTAGACAGCTTGCAAGAAAAAGTAAGCAATCCTAAGCGCCGCTTTGTGTACTTGCAGCGTCAAGTGTCTCCTGCCATGGCCGAGTATGTTGATAAACTTGATATTCCAGGCATTTACTTACGTCGTGAGAGTCGTCGTTATTATCCTACCGGTGAAGTGTCGGCCCAATTAATCGGTGTTACCGATGTTGATGATACAGGTGTTGAAGGCCTAGAGCGTATGTACGATGAGTGGCTAACTGGTACGCCCGGTTCCCGCAAAATTCGTCGAGATGCAAAAGGTCGCCAGGTAGAAATTTTAGAAACCACCACGGGTGAAGATGCGGGTAATCTGCAACTGACTATCGACCAACGTATTCAAGCGTTAGCGTACAAAGAAATTAAAGAAGCCATGATTTACTATCAATCTAGTTCTGCCTCGGCAGTGGTGATTGATGTTAAAACTGGCGATGTATTGGCCATGGTTAATGCGCCGTCTTTTAACCCTAACGATCGAAGTAATATTTCACCCCACCGGATGCGTAACCGCGTCATTACGGATGCATTCGAGCCGGGTTCTGCGTTAAAGCCGTTGGCGGTACTAACTGCTATGGAATTTGGTGAAGTAGAAGCTGAAGATGTCGTAGATACCAACCCTGGTTGGATGCGCCTAGGCGGAAGCTTAGTTAAAGACTCGCGTAACTATGGCGAGCTTACCCTTGAAGAAATTATCCAGCATTCAAGCAATATGGGTACCTCGAAATTAGCGCTGTCTGTGCCTAAGCAATTTCTACTCGACACCTATTACAACATTGGGTTGATGTCAGATACGGGCCTAAATATGGCGGGTGAAAGCAGTGGTATCTTCTACGACCGAAGCCGTTGGTCTGAATTCGAACTTGCCACCTTGTCATTTGGCTATGGGATATCGGTAACCACTGCGCAACTTGGGCGGTTATACGCCACATTGGCGAATGGCGGTATCAAGCAGCCTCTGAATATTATCAAGTCGCCACAGCAAACCGGATGGCAAGGCCAGCCTGAACGGGTAATAAGTGAAGAGAATGCAAAAGCCATAGTCCAAATGATGGAAAGCGTAACCCAGCGTGGCGGTACAGCGAAAAAAGCGGCCGTTCCAGGTTATCGTGTGGCAGGAAAAACAGGTACCAGTCGTAAGGCTGTGGCAGGTGGCTATGGCGAAGAGTATGTGAATATCTTTGCCGGTATTGCCCCAGTTTCCGACCCAAGACTTGTCACTATTGTGCTTATTAACGAGCCTGGTGGTGATTTGTATCACGCCGGTGACACTGCGGCCCCTGTATTTTCATCAATTATGGGCGGCGCTTTACACATGCTAAACGTAACCCCAGATGACAAGCACGTGACGTCAGGCGCATGGCTGAAAGGAGGCAACAGTGGTAGTTAATTCCTTTATTCAAAGTACGCGTGCGCTAATGGCAAAGTTTGGCATAGACGCGCCAGATATTCGTATTGAAGGCCTAATTTTAGACAGCCGTGATGTGAACACAAAAACAGCGTTTGTAGCGGTTAAAGGTCACGAACGTGACGGAAGAGATTTCATACCACAGGCGATTAGTTTAGGCGCGCGTGTCATTCTGGCGCAAACTGACGACAGTCAAGCCCATGGTCAAATGGAAATGCGCGACCATTCGGTAATTATTTCGCTATATCAATTACCTAGCATGCTATCGGCATTGGCGGCTGCGTTTTATGATTACCCCGCTTTGAAAATGATGACAGTGGCGGTAACGGGAACTAACGGAAAAACCTCTACAGTTCAATTGCTTACCCAGTTGAAAGATGCGCTGGGTACGCGCAGTGCAAGCGTTGGCACTCTTGGCAGTAGCGTATATGAAGGTGAAAATACCCAATGGGTTACGACCGCCGCGGCTAATACCACCCCTGATGCTATTCGTTTGCAGTACGTGTTGGCAGAGTTTGTGCAATGCGAAGTGCGACATACGGCGTTTGAAGCTAGTTCTCATGCATTAGTGCAAGGTCGGTTAAGCCAAGTGAAAACAGATATTGCAGTATTCACTAATTTAACGCGAGACCATCTTGATTATCACGGCACCATGGAAGAGTACGCGAAGGCAAAACGTTTGTTGTTAGATCAACCTGGCCTTGAAGCTGTTGTGTTGAATGTAAACGACAGTGAAAGCCAGAATTGGGCTAAATATTTAGACACGAACGCAGCTAATCATGAAGGCTTAAAGAAAAGCGAAGATAAAAAGCCGAGAGTGACACGAGTATGGACAGGATTTGAACCCATTGATGATGTTTTAGCCACGCACAAACAACCACAAGATCGCCATTGTTTCGCCACAAATGTTTCATACCATTCTTCAGGAATTCGATTCGACCTTGTTTCTTCATGGGGCACAGCACCTATTGAATTGGCATTGTTTGGCTCGTTTAACGTGAGCAATACGCTAAGCGCTATTTCATGTTTACTGGCGCAGGGCGAACGCTTTGAAAATGTAGTGCGGGTAGTGAATGGTTTGCAACCCGTACCGGGAAGAATGGAAGTGTTCCCTGTGGAGGGCAGTGCCAGCGTAATTGTTGATTATGCGCACACGCCAGACGCGTTAGAACAAGTGCTGAAAAGCGCTAAAACACATACTGCCGGCAAAGTGTGGTGCGTGTTTGGGTGTGGCGGCGATCGCGATAAAGGCAAGCGCCCCTTAATGGGCGCGGCGGCTGAACAGCATGCTGATGTGATTGTCATTACCACTGACAACAGTCGTAGCGAGTCGCCAGAAAGTATAGCTAGCGATATTAAGGCGGGCTTGCAACGCCCCAATGACGCAGTAGAAGAGGCAGACAGAGAAAGCGCTATTCGCTATTGCCTAAACAGTGCAGATGAGAACGACATTATTGTAGTGGCCGGTAAAGGCCATGAAGATTACCAAATTATTGGTACCCAACAGACAGACTATAACGAACGTACAGTTGTGGCTCGACTACAACAGGAGTACAAAAAATGATAACTACAACACTGTCGTGGATAGCCAGCCAAATAGACGGCAAACTTGACGGACAAGATTGTGAAGTCAATGCAGTAAGTACAGACACACGAACCTTAGATTCGGGCTCTGTATACCTTGCATTAAAAGGCGATAATTTCGACGGCCATGCTTTTGCAGAAAGTGCTGAAAAAGCGGGCGCAAGTGCAATTATTGCCAGCGAACCTGTGAATGTTTCCATTCCTGTGGTGTATGTTGAAGACACTAAACTGGCTTTAGGCCTTTTAGGCGCTGCCGTAAAACGTGAAATAGCACCTAAAACCATCGCTATCACAGGAAGTAGCGGTAAGACTACCGTGAAAGAAATGTGTGCAGCTATCCTTGAGCGTCGCGGTTCAGTACTCGCCACAAACGGAAATTTCAACAATGATATTGGGGTTCCGCTTACCTTACTTCGCCTAGAACACCACCACGAATACGCGGTGATGGAATTAGGTGCAAACCATCTAGGTGAAATTGCATACACCACTGATCTGGTTAAGCCAGATGTTGCCACTATCGTAAATGCTGCCGCTTCTCACCTTGAAGGGTTCGGGAGTTTGTTAGGTGTCGCGCGTGCAAAAAGCGAAATCTTTAAAGGCTTAGGCGATAACGGCACTGCCATTGTTAATGTAGACAGCCAATTTGCCGATTTCTGGCAAGGTAAGCTCAAGCAAAAGCGGGTATTAACTTTCTCGCCAATGCAAAAGAACAACGAAGCCGACTTCACAGCAGAAGATATCATTGTAGGTCTTGATGGTTGCGCAGCATTTCAGTTGTGTAGCAACGAAGGTGAAGCTGCTATTCAATTAACTATTCCTGGTATCCATAATGTGGGGAATGCACTAGTTGCTGCGGCCCTTACCATGCAATTGGGTGCCACCCTTGAGAACGTACGTGACGGTTTGCTTGCGATGAAGCAAGTAAAAGGGCGCTTGAATGTTAAGACATTGGGTAGCCAAGTACGTTTGCTTGATGACACTTACAACGCCAACGTTGCTTCTGTGAATGCGGCTATCGATACACTAAGTACTTTCTCTGGCATTAATGTTTTGATATTGGGCGACATGAAAGAGCTCGGCGAAAAAGCGCGTTTCTATCACGAGCAAGTCGGTAATTACGCACTTAGTAAAGGTATTGATTACCTGTATTCATTTGGTGTGTTAAGCCAGTCTGCCAGTGCAGTGTTTGAAGAAATTTCAGGAAAAAATGGGACTGAAAAAAATAGCGGCCATTTCACTGATATAGACAGTTTGATGAAAGCGCTAGAGCAAGACCTACAAGTAGAACAACAAGATATTTCAATTTTAGTAAAAGGCTCACGCAGTTCTCGTATGGAACGCGTGGTAGAGGCGATAGAGGCCTCTTCGCTGGGAAAGTTTGAACGCCGTCGGGAGCGTATTGCATGTTAATTTGGCTAGCTGACTGGCTGACACAATTTGATACTGGGTTTAACGTATTTTCATACCTTACTCTTAGAGCGATTTTAAGTACGCTAACGGCGTTGCTGATTGCTATTTTAATTGGCCCTAAGATGATTCGTTATTTGCAAGCCATGCAGATAGGGCAAACTGTACGTGATGATGGCCCGCAAAGCCATTTATCTAAATCGGGTACACCTACTATGGGTGGCTTACTGATTTTAGCGGCTATAGTAGTGAGTGTCTTATTGTGGGCAGATTTAAGTAACCGCTACGTCTTAGTGACCTTAGCCGTGGTGGTGTCGTACGGCATTATCGGTTTTGTGGATGACTATCGCAAAGTGATCCGTAAAGACTCAAAAGGCTTGATTGCGCGCTGGAAGTATTTCTGGCAATCGGTGGTAGCCATTGGGGTAGCTTTCTTCCTATATAGCAGTGCCACATTAAGTGCTGAAACCTCATTGCTTATCCCTTTCTTTAAAGAAGTGTTTCCGCAACTAGGCGCCTTTTTTATCATTATTACTTACTTTGCCATTGTGGGCACAAGTAACGCAGTAAACCTAACCGACGGCCTTGATGGTTTAGCCATTGTACCGACTATTTTAGTGGCAGGTGCTTTCGCTATTTTTGCTTATGTAACCGGGAACGCGAATTTCGCCGATTACCTTAATATTCCGCATATTCCCCTTACCAGTGAATTGGTTATTGTGTGTACGGCCATTGTTGGTGCTGGGCTAGGATTTTTATGGTTTAACACCTATCCAGCACAAGTCTTCATGGGCGATGTAGGTTCATTGGCATTAGGTGGCACATTGGGCGTACTAGCCGTATTAGTTCGCCAAGAAATTGTACTGATTATTATGGGTGGTGTGTTTGTAGTAGAAACCTTATCGGTCATTTTGCAAGTGGGTTCATTTAAGTTGCGTGGGCAACGTATTTTTAGAATGGCACCTATTCACCATCATTACGAATTAAAAGGTTGGCCGGAGCCGCGAGTTATTGTGCGCTTCTGGATCATTTCTATCATTTTAGTCCTTGTTGGGCTGGCAACGTTGAAACTTAGATAATGACATATAACGTACGTGCACATTCTTATGTGGTAGGCGGCCTTGGAGTAACAGGTCAGGCTTGCGTGCGTTTTCTAAAACAGCAAGGGGCGAAGGTAAAAGCCTTTGATACCCGCGATACTTTCAACGTGTCAGCACCATTAAATATCTGCGTAACCACCGGGACATTACCTCGTGACTTCTTTGCAGGCGTTGATACCTTGGTACTAAGCCCAGGCTTACCGCTTAACATTGAACAAGTGGAACACGCAAAAGCCTGTGGTGTTGAGGTGATTGGCGACGTGGAATTGTTTGCACGTCTTAACACTACGCCAACCATAGGCATTACCGGTTCTAACGGAAAAACCACGGTTACGCTTTTAACGACTCACATGTTAAAGGCGTGTGGGTACGAAGTGTGTGAGGCGGGTAATGTAGGGCGCCCAGTACTTGAAACCCTTCCAGAATCCATAGCAGAGCGTGAAACTCAGTCTTCTTCTTTGGATGTCATTGTTTTAGAGCTTTCCAGTTTTCAGCTTGAAACAACGTCGAGCTTAAAGCTAAATGCCGCATCGATTTTGAATATTAGCGATGACCATTTAGATAGACACGGCGATATGCAGCACTACACAGCGGCCAAACAGCGTATTTTTAGTCATTGTAATACGGCAGTAGTATGGCGCGGCGATAAACAGGTTACGCCAACTTCAAATTGCGCAAACACTATCACTTATGGCCTTGATGCTAGCAATACGGGCTTTGGTTTACGCGAAGGTTCGATTACCTTCGACGGTGAAGCGCTGCTTAACACCGCCGATATTCGATTGGCAGGCATGCACAATGTGCTTAACGTGATGGCGTCGCTGGCATTATGCCAAGCGTTTAGTACTTCATTGAATAAACCAGCCCTGCTTAATACCGCCGCACTTGCGGTGGCAAGCTTTAGTTCGGCGCCGCACCGCTGCGTAGAAATTGCCAACATTAATGGCGTGAAATGGATTGATGACTCGAAGGCCACCAACGTGGGAGCCACTATCGCAGCTATTCAAGGGCTTGCACCTACCACTAAAGGAAAGATTATTTTAATTGCCGGTGGTGATAGCAAAGGGGCAGATTTAAGTGCTTTAAAACCTGCGCTAGATGAAAGTGTTAGTGAAGTGATTGCGTTAGGCAAAGATGCAGAAAAATTCAGCGCTGTTTTTAGTGACACCACAATAGTGGCTTCAATGGAGATGGCGGTGTCGGCTGCAAATTTACGTGCTGGTAACGGCGATATTGTCTTGCTTTCCCCAGCCTGCGCAAGTATCGACATGTTCAAAAACTATATGCACCGTGCACAAGTATTTACTGATGCCGTCACACATATTACCGCAAGCGTGAAATTTGCTCGTGACGCTAGCGTAATGAAAGAAGCGGGAGGTTTGCCATCATGATGACGACTGCAAGCGCTCCCCAAGCAAACCGCGCGTTAAAAACAAAAGATAAGCCGCAAGCCGATACTAAATTAAGTGCGTTGTTTGCGGCTCGTCATGACGAACAAAACCTTCAAAGCCCTTACGATATAGGCCTTATCATAGTTGCATTAGCGCTAATGACGATAGGTATTATCATAGTGACATCAGCTTCAATGCCGGTTGCTGAAAGAATTCACGATAACCCTTTTTACTTTGCTATTCGACACGGTATTTACATTGTGGGGGCAATTATTGCTGCCATGGTGGTACTAGAGCTTCCCATGCAGTTTTGGCGTACGGCAAACCCTTATCTGTTGTTAGCGGCGGTTGGGCTATTAGTGGCGGTGCTGCTTATTGGGCGCACCGTAAACGGCAGTACCCGTTGGTTGGCGTTAGGTCCCATCACCATTCAGGCTGCCGAGCCTGCCAAGCTTTTCTTCTTCACTTATCTAGCAGGCTACCTAGTTCGCCGTTATGAAGAAGTAACGGAAAATTTAAAAGGGTTTATAAAGCCATTAGTGGTGTTCTTCGCATTAGCCATGTTACTGCTGCTACAACCCGATTTGGGTACTGTGGTCGTAATGTTTGCCACCACCATTGGGCTGTTATTTTTAGCGGGTGCTCGCTTATGGCAGTTCTTTGCGTTGGTATTCGCGGGCGTATTGGCCGTTGTTGCCCTTATTGTGTTTGAAGAATACCGCATGAAGCGGGTGACCTCATTTCTTGATCCTTGGGCCGACCCATTCGGCGCGGGGTATCAGCTTACCCAATCGCTTATGGCTTATGGCCGAGGTAATTGGTTTGGCCAAGGTTTAGGTAATAGCCTACAAAAGCTAGAGTTCTTACCAGAAGCGCACACCGATTTTGTGATGGCCATTTTAGCTGAAGAGCTTGGCTTTGTGGGTGTGCTTGCGGTACTTGGCTTAATATTATGGATGGTGGTGCGTGCGTTACAAATAGGGAACAAAGCCTTATTGAAATCACGCCCATTCGAAGGGTATTTAGCTTACAGCGTAGGGATTTGGTTCAGTTTCCAAACCGCGGTGAATATTGGTGCAAGTGCAGGTATTCTGCCTACTAAAGGGTTAACGCTGCCATTAGTTAGTTACGGTGGTTCATCGCTTATTGTTATGTCGGTGGCGGTGGCTTTATTGTTGCGTATCGATTTTGAACTTCGCGTAGACGGAGTTCAAGCGTTAGGACGTGGCGACAATAAGAGAACCAGCAAAGCAAAGGCAAAGCCTTCAGCTAAATCAGCGGCTAAGCCGGCAGTAAGAACGAAACATACCAATGCTGAACCGTTCGCTGATGCCGAGGCGGATTACAACCAAGCCCCTGATCTGAAAGCATCTGATGTGAACGCTCCTGATATGCATGAGAGTAGCGAAGACGCGCCAGTAGCTAAAACAAAAGACGTTGGTTCAAAAAAAGCATCCAATACAGTTTCTCCTGAAGACGAAGGCAAAGCCGGCATTAAAGCTATTTTAGCCCGTGTATCTAAGGAGGCGTCGAGTGAGTAAGCGTTGCTTAATTATGGCTGGTGGTACTGGGGGGCATGTTTTCCCTGGGTTAGCCGTGGCTCACGCGCTGCAATCAGCGGGTTGGGAAATAGAATGGCTTGGCACCGCAGAGCGAATGGAAGCCGACGTTGTGCCCAAGCATGGTATTCCCATTCACTTTATTCCAGTGAAAGGTATTCGAGGTAAAGGGCTAAAAGCCAAATTATCGGGCGGTATAGCATTAATAAAAAGTTTGTTTTCGGCTCGCCGTATTATTAAACGGGTGCAACCAGATTTAGTGCTTGGGTTTGGTGGTTACGCCAGTGGCCCTGGGGGTGTTGCTGCCAAATCGTTAGGCATCCCCGTGGTTATTCACGAGCAAAATGCGGCCGCGGGCATGACCAATAAGTTATTGGCTAATATTGCCACGCGGGTGTTACTCGGGTTTGACGACGCAAAGCCGCAGTTTGCTAAAGTTGCTTTTAAAGTGCACACCGTTGGCAACCCTGTGCGAGACGAAATTTGGCAAGTTAACCCTAAAGAAGCAGTTTCAGACGAAACAGTAAAGGGTAAACTTAACCTTCTGGTTGTTGGCGGAAGTTTGGGTGCCAAAGTACTTAATGATACTGTGCCTGCCACATGCGCGGCGCTGGACGGTTTGTCTATTCGCCATCAATGTGGGAAAGGCAATAAAGCGTCGGTAGAAGCGCTTTATGCAGGTTCGGCTAATCCCGTTGAAGTCAGCGACTTTATTGATGATATGGCAGCGGCCTACGAGTGGGCTGATTTTGTGATTTGCAGAGCGGGCGCGCTCACCGTTGCGGAAGTGGCGGCAGCGGGCAGGGCAGCATTGTTTGTACCTCTGCCACACGCGGTAGACGATCATCAAACAAAAAATGCGCAATCGTTAGTGAAGCATGGCGCAGCCATTATGATTGCGCAGTCAGCATTAAAAGACAATTTAAGGCAGGCGGTTCGGCACTGGGTAACACACCCTAGCGATTGCCTAAAAATGGGTGAAGTAGCAAGGCAGCACGCCAGTACTCACGCCACTGAACAAGTAGTAAGCCATTGCATGGCAGTAGTAGGAGTAGGGGAATAATGGTTTTTAAGACCCCATTTGAGAGCCCGCAAATGCGCAGGGTGAAGAAAATATTTTTTATCGGCATTGGCGGTGCGGGTATGGGCGGTATTGCTGAAGTACTGCTTAATGAAGGTTACGACATTGCTGGCTCTGACATAAATTCAGGGCCTATGACTCAGCGCCTTAATGATTTGGGCGTGGATGTAAAGATAGGTCATAAAGCCGAAAACGTTGATGGTATGGATGTGATTGTGGTTTCTAGTGCCATTAACGAAGCTAACCCAGAGATTATTACCGCCAGAGAACAGCGTATTCCAATTATACGTCGTGCGGAGATGTTAGCGGAATTAATGCGTTTTCGTCATGGTATAGCCGTGGCAGGAACCCATGGTAAAACCACAACAACCAGTTTGATCTCTACCATTTTTGCACAAGCGCAGTACGACCCCACGTTTGTGATTGGTGGCTTGTTAAATAGTGCGGGTACTAACGCACGTTTAGGCAGAAGCCGTTATTTAATTGCTGAAGCCGATGAAAGTGATGCATCGTTCTTACACTTGCAGCCTATGGTGTCGGTAGTTACGAATATTGAAGCTGACCATATGGATACCTATGGCGGTGACTTCTCGAAAGTGAAAGACACTTTTGTTGAGTTTTTGAGTAATTTGCCATTTTACGGGCAGGCAATTGTGTGTGGCGACGACGCCAACATACAAGAGGTTAGCCCCCGTATTGGCCGCAGTATCATTACTTATGGCTTTGAAGCGCACAACGATGTACGTGCCCAGGATATTACCTTGTCATTCGGGCAAGCTAATTTCACCGTTATACGGCCAGAGCGTGAGCCTTTGAAGGTGACATTAAACCTTACCGGTAACCACAATGTGCTAAATGCGTTGGCAGCCATTGCTGTGGCAACGGATGAAGGTATTGATGATGACTCCATAGTGACTGCATTGGCGAGCTTTGGTGGTATCGGACGTCGGTTTGAAGTGCTTGGCGATTTTAAAACCAGTGTTGGCAATGTTACCTTGGTTGACGATTATGGTCATCACCCTACAGAAGTGAAAGCCACGATAGCGGCAGCGAGGGCTAATTGGCCCGAGAATCGTTTAGTGATGGTGTATCAACCACACCGGTTTACTCGTACTCGTGATTTGTACGAAGACTTTGTTAACGTGCTTTCTACGGTAGATGTATTGCTATTGTTAGACGTTTATCCGGCCAGTGAACAACCTATTGAAGGTGCTGATAGTAAATCTTTGTGTCGTTCTATCCGTCAACGTGGCCAAATTGAGCCCGTTTACGTAGGCGGTAAAGAAGCGCTTCCCGCCATTCTTGCCAATATTTTGGTAGAGGGCGATATCGTGATGACCCAAGGCGCTGGAAACATTGGTCAAATTGCTAAGTTGCTCGCCAGCCGTGAGATGGAGCCAAAAGTGCTGCATCAGGAGAGCGATGCATGAGTCTTTTTAGCAACGTAAAAAAATATGATGCTGCCGAATTTGGAAAAGTGGCGGTCATGTTTGGCGGCGACTCTGCCGAACGTGACGTGTCGCTAAACTCAGGAAACGCGGTGCTTGCAGCGCTTTTACGAGAAAATGTAAACGCCATAGCTTTCGATCCGGCAGAGCGACCACTTACTGATTTAATCAGCGAAAAAGTCGACCGAGTACTTATCATGTTACACGGTCGAGGTGGTGAAGATGGTTCAATGCAAGGGGCACTACAACTGCTTAAAATTCCCTACACGGGAACGCCGGTTTTAGGTTCTGCATTGGCGATGGACAAAATTCACACCAAGCAAGTATGGCAAAGCCTTGGCTTACCTACTGCTAAATATGAAATTGCTGATAAAAGGCGCTTTGAAGCTGGTAAGTGCAGCGCTATAATGGAAAAGTTGGGGAATGAAGTCATGGTAAAACCGGCCCGAGAAGGGTCGAGCATTGGCATGGCGAGAGTGACAAGCGCTGAACAACTCGAAAATGCCATACAGGACGCCTTTAACTATGACAACCAGGTCCTGTTAGAGCAATACATTAAAGGCCCTGAGTTTACAGTTTCAGTAATTCAGGGGCAGGCATTGCCGTCTATTCGCATGTCTACTCCACATACGTTTTATGATTACGCTGCCAAGTACCAAGACGATACCACAGAGTATTTTTGTCCAAGTGGTTTGTCTGACGAGCAAGAAGCACATCTTGCTCAGCTATCGACGCAGGCATTCGATTCTATTTCTGGCTCTGGCTGGGGTCGCATTGACGTGATGCAAGATGGTGATGGGCATTTTTATTTGCTTGAAGCGAATACGGTGCCTGGAATGACAGAAAAGAGCTTGGTGCCTAAAGCGGCCAAAGTGGCGGGGTTAAGTTTTGATGAACTGGTTTTAGCAATATTGGCCACCAGTTTTGACCCTGACAGCAGAGCATAAAGCGCAATGACAAGTAAGACGAGCACCGTAAGCAATAAGCCATCTAAAGACAGAGCGTCTTTGTGGGGCGGTGTAGTCTTCTTATTGTTTGTTATCGCGGCATTAGTGTTTGGCGCTATTAAGGCCAACGGCTATATGCAAGATGAACAGCAAATGCCTGTTCAGGTAATCGATTTTTCAGGCGATTACCAACATGTGAATATTACTAGGCTAGAACGCCTAATAAGAAAGTCACAACCGGGCAGTTTTTTTGCTCTAGATGTGAATGAAGTGTTTGAACTGGTAGAAGCGCAGCCATGGGTGTATCGCGCGTCGGTACGCAAAAAATGGCCAAACACGTTAAAGATATATTTGGTTGAGCAGCAACCCGTTGCCAAATGGAACGAAGATTTGTTGCTAAACCCCTACGGCGATACGTTTAACGCCGATGGGCATGATTTAGCCTTACCAAGGTTGTACGGCCCAGGTGGTAGCGAGAAGACCGCGCTTGAAGGATATAACTCCATGCATGCGCTATTGGCCACTACTGCTATGAATATTGAAGAATTATCGTTGAGCGAGCGCTTCGCATGGCAAGTTCAGCTTGAAAATGGTATTGAATTGAATTTAGGGCGCAAGGAATTTATCGATAGGTTACAACGCTTTATCGATGTATATCCCTTACTTGCGCAGCAAGAGAAGACGGTAAAATATATCGATCTTCGTTACGATACGGGTGTCGCGGTTGGCTGGGAAAACAGCAACAGCGATACAACAAACAAAGAGAGTTAAGGAAACCATGTCAAAACCTGCTGAACGTAATTTGATTGTAGGCTTAGATATAGGCACTAGCCAGGTAAAGGCTGTGGTGGGCGAGCTGTTAGACGACGATCAAATCAGTATTGTCGGTGTCGGTACGCATGCTGCGAAAGGCATGGATAAAGGCGGCGTAAATGACTTAAACCTTGTGGTTAAGTCGGTGCAACGTGCGGTAAATGAAATGGAGCTCATGGCAGATTGTCGTGTTTCTTCAGTGTTTATGTCTATTTCAGGCCGTCACGTAAAATGCCAAAACGAAAACGGTATGGTGCCGATTAACAACCAAGAAGTAACCCAAGAAGATGTAGATAACGTTATTCACGCAGCACGTAGTGTTCCTATTGCAGCTGAACGCAGGTTACTTCATGTTTTACCACAAGAATTTACTATTGATGTGCAAGAAGGAATTAAGAACCCAATTGGCATGTCAGGCGTACGAATGGAAGCTGATGCACACATTATTACCTGTGCAGACGATATGGCGAAAAATTTAGTGAAGTGTGTTGAGCGCTGCGAACTAAACGCCGACCAATTGATATTTTCAGCATTGGCATCAAGTTATGCTGTGCTAACGGACGATGAACGTGAATTAGGCGTGTGTGTAGTCGATATTGGTGGTGGCACCATGGATATCGTTATTTACACAGATGGTGCCATTAGGCATACCGCTGTTATCCCTGTTGCCGGTAATCAGATTACCAGCGACATCGCTAAGATTTTCCGTACGCCAATTAGCAACGCAGAAGAGATTAAAGTTAATTATGCCTGCGCGCTGAAAGACATGGTCAGTATGGAAGAAAGTATTGAGGTGCCCAGTGTAGGCGGGCGTGCCGCGCGAGTCATGTCGCGACATACGCTAGCTGAAGTGATTGAGCCTCGATACCAAGAACTTTTTGAACTGGTACATGATGAAATTCGTGCCAGTGGTCTGGAAGAGCAAATTGCCGCCGGCTTAGTGCTAACTGGTGGTACCGCCAAAATGGAAGGTGCGGTTGAATTTGCCGAGGAAATTTTCCAGATGCCTGTGAGAGTAGGCAATCCAATCAACATTAAAGGCTTGTCTGAATACGTTGATGATGCAGGATTTGCAACCGTCGTAGGGCTTCTGCAATACGGCAAAGTGCAAGCAGATAATAAGAAGTCCAGTAAGCAGAAACCTGGTGAGAGTTTATTTCATCGCGTGCAAAGCTGGTTTAAAGGTGAATTTTAATTTTTTGGGGTCGCTATAGCTACGGCATCACGATTGGCAGGATGCATATAATCGACTATGTGTCGTAGCGAAGCATAGAAGACGTACAACCGGAGAGTAAGTATGTTCGAATTAATGGATAGTCACGGCGAAGAAGCCGTAATCAAAGTCATCGGCGTTGGTGGCGGCGGCGGAAATGCAGTTGAGCACATGGTGTCTCAAAGCATTGAAGGCGTAGAGTTTATTGCGATAAACACCGACGCGCAGGTACTACGCAGCTCAAATGCTGACGTTACCTTACAAATTGGTTCAAGTGTTACTAAAGGTTTAGGCGCAGGCGCCGATCCTAACATTGGACGCGATGCTGCACACGAAGACAGAGAAACCATTCGCCAGGCATTAGATGGCGCAGATATGGTTTTCATCACCGCTGGTATGGGTGGTGGTACAGGTACTGGTGCAGCACCTGAAGTAGCAAAAATTGCCCGCGAAATGGGAATTCTTACTGTGGCTGTTGTTACCAAGCCATTCCCATTTGAAGGCAAAAAGCGTACTACGTTTGCAGAGCAGGGTATTGTTGAACTGGCTAACAACGTAGATTCACTTATCACTATTCCAAACGAGAAATTGTTAAAAGTGATGGGGCCAGGTACGCCTTTACTTCAAGCATTCAGCGCAGCGAACGACGTATTACGTGGAGCTGTTCAGGGGATTGCAGAGCTAATTACTCGCCCTGGATTGATCAACGTAGATTTCGCCGACGTACGTACAGTAATGTCTGAGATGGGTAAAGCCATGATGGGTAGTGGTTCAGCAAGTGGTCCGGATCGTGCTGAAGAAGCCTCTGAATCAGCAATTGCAAGTCCGCTACTTGAAGATATCGATTTATCAGGTGCGCGCGGTATTCTTGTGAATATCACAGCCGGCCCAGATTTTGCTATCGACGAGTTTGAAACTGTTGGTAACGCTGTTAAAGCATTTGCTTCTGAAAATGCGACAGTGGTTGTGGGTACCGTTATTGACATGGAAATGACAGATGAGCTTCGCGTAACGGTTGTTGCAACCGGTATTGGCGCAGAGCGCAAGCCTGACATTTCACTAGTAAGCTCAGAAGGTTCGCGTTTAACTACGCCAGCTAAAGAGTACGGTAGCACAACAGCGTCTGAACCTCGTTCAGCATCGGTTGGCAGTACTGAAGGCAACCAAGCACTTAAAGCTGAAGATGAAGCGCAACCTGGTAATGATTTAGAGTATCTAGACATTCCAGCGTTTTTGCGTAAGCAAGCAGACTAATTCACCTCGCTGAAATTGAAGTGAATTTTTCTGAAATACCGTTGTCAGAACGGTATTAAGGGCACTATATGTCTGGTAGGTTTTAAACTGGAATTTTTCCAGGTTAGTGACCAGAGTGGCTACTTGCGCGTAAAATTTTGGATTCGCGAATGGTCCAAATTGCGTATTTTTTGACAAATGAGTGGTAAGTCACTATAATTCGCGACCGCTTTTTTTATAGGTAAAAGCATAAGCAGATGATTAGACAACGTACAATCAAGCACCCGGTGCAAGAAACCGGAATTGGGCTTCATAAAGGGGAAAAGGTCACAATGACTCTCCGGCCTGCGCCTGCAAACACGGGAATTGTGTTTAGGCGTGTTGACCTTGAACCTCATGTTGATATTCCATCGCGTGCAAACGCAGTGGGTAATACCATGCTGTGTACCTGTTTGAATAATGAAGACGGCGTAACGATTCAAACCGTTGAACATTTGGCATCTGCGCTTGCAGGGCTTGGTATCGACAATATCATTGTTGAAGTTGATAGCAACGAGCTGCCTATTATGGATGGTAGTGCTAGCCCCTTCGTATTCTTGCTTCAATCAGCAGGAATAGAAGAGTTGAATGCCCTTAAGCGCTTTATCCGTATTAAGAAAACCGTTCGCGTTGAAGATGGCGATAAGTGGGCCGAACTAGTGCCTTATGATGGTTTCCGTGTCGACTTCCAAATTGACTTCGATCACCCAGTTATCAGCCAAACTCGTCAGCATATGACCATGGATTTCGATTCATGTTCTTATGTGAACGAAGTAAGCCGTGCACGTACCTTCGGTTTTATGCGCGACCTTGAATACATGAATGCTAACAACTTAGCGTTAGGCGGCAGCATGGAAAATGCGGTTGCTCTTGATGAATTTCGCGTGTTGAACCCCGAAGGTTTACGTTACGACGACGAATTTTTAAAGCATAAAATTTTAGATGCTATTGGTGATTTGTATTTAGGTGGGCATAGCCTTATTGGTGAATTGCGCGCTTACAAAACAGGTCACGGCTTAAACAATAAACTATTGAACGCCGTGCTTGCGCAGAAAGACTGCTGGGAATTTATAACCTACGATTCTCAAGACGAAGCACCTATACGTTACGCTCAACCAGTATTAGCGTAAACCGGTATATAAAAAGCCGCCTACATGGCGGCTTTTTTTCGTTTAGCTTTTAGACTAAACAATGATAAAGTAAGCAATCTATATAATTATAATTAATGTGCCATAACTTTTTTACTTCTCAGCTCGGCTTCAGCCGTGTCTATGTTTGTTAGCAAACAGGTATTAGAAGTTCACTGAGCACGACAGAAATTTCCTATTTGTGGTATGAAGCTAACAATAACGCTATCAGGCAAGAACAAACGCTATCGTCATAGCATCAGTGTACGTACGCTGGTGAGCGCGACCGTGTTGTCGTCGATATTTATGTTAGTGTCTAGTCGTTCCACAGAATCTGTGTCTGAAGATGTAGCTAGGGTTCGCCTAGCACAATCTGAAGTGAATGAAACGCAACAAGACGTTGAAGCACTTAAACAACAGACCACCATTAAATTACAAACTTTGATTTCCCATATTGCCGAGCTTTCAGCACAAGCGTCTATGCTCGATGGTAAAGGAAAGCAGATAGCAACAGAATTAGGTATGACAGCGGCTGACCTGGACGCTTTCGTACCGGTATCGATACCGGACAACCTCCAAGATGATCCCTTACTCAGCGAGATTAATAAGCTTCAGCAATCTCTCGACGTAAAATCTCAGCAGCTTTCTATGCTTGAAAGTTTGGTGAGGGGTCACCATATCCATGAGCAGAGTCAATTATCTGGTCGACCGATAGCATCGGGATGGTTGTCATCTTATTATGGTATGCGCGCCGACCCCTTCACTGGTGAAACAGCTATGCACAAAGGCTTAGATTTCGCGGGTAAAGCGGGTGATGACGTTTTAGCTACTGCAGCAGGTATTGTTACCTGGGCGGGCGAACGTAGCGGTTACGGGCATCTAGTAGAAATAGAACATGGTGATGGTTTTATTACCCGTTATGGGCATAATGAAACGTTATCTGTCTCAATAGGCGACGTGGTGACCAAGGGTCAAGCTATCGCTAAAATGGGTAATACGGGGCGCTCTACGGGCGTTCATGTTCACTACGAAGTAATAAGAAACGGTAAGCAAATCGATCCTCTGCCATACGTTTATAAAAAATAAACACGGCAGCAGCCAGGTAAGTAAGCGTTCAGCTTACGCAACAATTAGTTATCGCTTGGCATTATCTTTAGAGGTAGTGTCTTTTACGTTTAATCGCAGCTGTGCTCTTACCGTGCGGCGTCTCGACAAGTAGTGGAAATAACAAGCTAATGTTTTCAAGCATCCTTAGAAAAGTGTTCGGTAGCCGAAACGACCGTCTATTAAAAAAATTACAAAAAAATGTAGATGCCATCAATGCACTGGAAGCAGAGTATGAACAGCTTTCTGATGAGGCGTTAAAAGCAAAAACGGCTGAGTTTAAACAGCGAATCGAAAAAGGCGAAAGCCTTGAAGATCTCATGTACGAAGCTTTTGCTACCGTACGTGAAGCGAGTAAACGTGTGTACGGCATGCGCCACTTCGACGTGCAAATGTTAGGCGGCCAGGTATTACACGAAGGTAAAATTTCAGAAATGCGTACCGGTGAAGGTAAAACCCTTACCGCTACCTTGCCAACTTATTTAAACGCTCTGTCTGGTAAAGGTGTTCATGTTATTACCGTGAATGATTACCTTGCTAAGCGTGATGCTGAATGGGCAAACCAGCTGTTCACTTTCTTGGGTATGCGTGTAGGTTGTAACGTACCTGGTATGGCGCACGAGCAAAAGCGTGACGCTTATCAAGCTGACGTTACCTATGGTACAAACAACGAGTTCGGCTTTGATTATTTGCGTGACAACATGGCGTTTAGCCCGCAAGACCGCGTTCAGCGCCCACTTAACTTTGCTGTTGTGGATGAAGTGGATTCAATCCTAATTGATGAAGCTCGTACTCCGCTTATTATTTCAGGCCAAGCAGAAGACAGCTCTGAACTTTATCGCCGTATTAATTTGGTTATCCCTGAATTAGTTCAACAAGAAGAAGAAGATGAAGAAGGCAAAGAAGGCGACGGTGATTACACTATCGACCTTAAAGCGAAACAAATTCATTTAACAGAACGTGGCCAGGGTCATGTAGAAGAAATTTTGCATCGTGCAGGCGTATTACCAGAAGGCGAATCGTTATTTGCTGCGGGTAATATTTCATTACTTCATCACATAAATGCTGCCCTTCGTGCACACAAATTGTTCTCAAGAGATGTAGATTACATCGTTAAAGAAGACCAAATCGTTATTGTTGATGAGCATACTGGTCGTACAATGGAAGGTCGTCGTTGGTCTGAAGGTTTACACCAAGCTGTTGAAGCAAAAGAAGGTGTGAAGATTCAAAATGAGAACCAAACCTTAGCATCTATTACTTTCCAAAATTACTTCCGTTTGTACAACAAACTTGCGGGTATGACAGGTACTGCCGATACGGAAGCGTTCGAATTTCAGCATATTTACAGCCTAGAAACGGTTGTATTGCCAACCAATAAACCTATGCAGCGTAAAGATAAGGCCGACCTTATTTACTTAACTGCAGAAGAAAAATACGATGCTATCGTAGAAGATATTAAAGCGTGTGTTGAGCGCGGTCAGCCTACCTTGGTAGGGACAGTATCGATTGAAAACTCTGAGTTGTTGTCTCGGGTACTGAAGAAAAGCAAAATTCCCCATAAAGTACTTAACGCTAAGTTCCACGAACATGAAGCTGACATTGTTGCTCAAGCCGGTAAGCCTGGTGCAGTGACTATTGCAACCAACATGGCGGGACGTGGTACGGATATTGTGCTTGGTGGTAACTGGCAAGCAGAAGTCGAAAAAATTGAAAACCCTACTCAAGCACAAATCGATAAGATTAAGGCTGAGTGGAAAGTACGCCATGACGCCGTTCTAGCATCAGGCGGTTTGCATATCATTGGTACAGAGCGCCATGAATCTCGCCGTATCGATAATCAGCTGCGCGGTCGTTCAGGTCGTCAGGGTGATCCAGGTTCAAGCCGTTTTTACTTGTCTCTAGATGATGCCCTAATGCGTATTTTTGCCTCTGAAAAAATGGGCAACATGATGAAGCGCTTAGGGATGGAAAAAGGCGAAGCCATTGAACACCCATGGGTAACCCGCGCTATCGAAAACGCCCAACGTAAAGTAGAAGGTCGTAACTTCGATATTCGTAAGCAACTACTTGAATACGATGATGTGGCAAACGACCAACGTAAAGTGATTTATGAGCAGCGCAATGAGTTGCTTGATGAAGGCGACATTAGCGAAACCATCGCAGTAATCCGCGAAGACGTGGTAAGCGGTGTGGTTGATGAATATATTCCACCACAGTCTCTAGAAGAAATGTGGGATGTGAAAGGGTTAGAAGAGCGTTTACGCGCTGACTTCGCCGTAGACTTGCCTATTCAAAACTGGTTAGAAAGCGACGACAAACTTTATGAAGAAAAGCTTCGTGAGCGTATTCATGGTGAAGTAGTCGCTAGCTATAAAGAGAAAGAAGCGGTAGTGGGCCTGTCTCTTATACACATCTGACGCTGCCGACGACTCCTTACGTGTAGAT
>OJBC01000085.1_pt1 | contig 48489 bp, 43 predicted proteins | sample 1590351 | NCBI WGS metagenome assembly OJBC01 (sample SAMN05416892, study PRJEB24817) | seawater metagenome | isolation source: Sea water | place: Canada:Atlantic | collected 2013-11 | reverse complement strand
GAGTCGTCGGCAGCGTCAGATGTGTATAAGAGACAGATATTACATGGTTTTGAAGCACAAGTTGCTTGGCAAACTACAGATGAATTCAAAACCACAGTATTTGCCGACTACGTGAGAGCACGTTTGCAAGATGGAGGTGACTTACCTCGTACTCCACCGCTTCGAGTTGGTACGCAGTTTAGTTACAAAATTGAACGATTAAGTGCTCACCTAGATATTACACGTTACGAAGAGCAAGACCGTATTGGTGAAGGTGAAACCGCAACCGATGGCTATACCCTAGTAGATGCCAGCGTGTCATACGACTTAGATGTACTTAATCAAGATATTTCAGTGTATTTGAAAGGCACAAACCTGACCGATACCGAAGCCAGAGTACATACTTCATTCCTTAAGGATATAGCTCCACGACCTGGCCGCAGCTTTGCACTTGGTGTGAGGGGATATTTCTAAAGGAAGTCGTTAAAATTTAACGTATAGAATGGCAGTGTAAACACTGCCATTCTTATTTTACTGATATATTTAATTGCTTTTTTTCGTAGCACGAGCATTTGGGATTTCGCGCATTTCCTAGCTACACTCGCTTATGCCATCACTTTCTATTCAGCTGGAAGGCACATAGGCATAAGTCGGAAATATTAGCTATTTTATCGTGCAAATATCACTATACCTCTGCGGCAAGGTATAGTGAGGTACGTGGCATTTATTAAATGAATAACAACGACAAGAAAACGCGATGAACTCAATAAATTCAATAATCAAAAGCAAAGCTATGTGGTTTGTTTTAGTGGCATTGTTCGCTATTACCGCTAATGCAGCAGAAGAAACACATAGACGCACTATCGATATCGATAGTAGTGTAGTAACCGAGCATGAAACTAAAATATTAGGTAAGCGCGTGAAATACAGCGCTACAACAGGCACGCAACCGGTGTGGAATAGCAAGGATGACGCGGTCGCGACCTTGTTTTACACCTACTATCAGCGCACCGATATAAAAGACAATGGGTCTCGCCCGCTTGTCATCTCTTTTAACGGTGGTCCGGGTTCAGCATCAGTATGGATGCACGTGGCGTATACTGGCCCTCGAATTTTGAATATTGATGATGAAGGCTACCCCGTACAGCCTTATGGCGTGCAGACGAACCCATATTCAATATTAGATGTAGCAGACATCGTATTTGTTAACCCCGTTAATACTGGCTACAGCCGCGTACTTAAGAATGAAGAAGGTGAAATGCCTTCAAAGGACGCACAGAAGAGCATGTTTTTTGGCGTCAACGCTGATATCAGCTACCTTGCAGATTGGGTAAATACCTTTGTTACTCGCCATAACCGCTGGCGTTCGCCTAAATACCTCATTGGTGAAAGCTATGGTACTACTCGGGTTTCGGGTTTAGCCCTTGAATTACAAAACCGCCAATGGATGTATTTAAATGGCGTAATATTAGTATCACCTACCGATATCGGTATTGAACGCAATGGCCCAGTAAAAGCCGCGAATCGCCTACCTTATTTCGCTGCAACCGCCTGGTATCACAAAAAGTTAGACCCTGAACTCCAAAATAAAGACTTAACCGAACTGCTTCCTGAAGTAGAAGATTTTACCATCAACACACTTATTCCAGCGCTGGCGAAAGGTGGCTTTATTGGTGCTGAGGAAAAACGCGATGTGCTTGCAAAAATGGCACGTTATTCAGGCTTATCACAAGACGCGATTTCACAAAACAACCTTGATGTCAGCACCGCCTATTTTTGGAAATCGTTACTGCGTGATGAAGGTAAAACACTCGGCCGCTTAGATAGCCGCTATTTGGGTATAGATGCTAAGCAAGCGGGTGATAGACCCGATTACTGGGCCGAACTAACGTCGTGGCTACATTCGTTTACTCCCGCCATTAATTACTACTTGCGAGAAGAGTTAAATTACAAAACTGACACCAAATACAATATGTTTGGCGATGTTCACCCCTGGGACAGAAGTGGCAATAAATCTGGCGAAAACCTACGTCTTGCCATGGCACAAAACCCATACCTAAATGTGATGATTCAAGCAGGTTATTACGACGGCGCCACCAACTATTTTGATGCCAAATATACTATGTGGCAGCTTGATCAAAGCGGCATTATGCAAGACCGTTTAAGCTTTAAAGGCTATAGAAGCGGGCATATGATGTACTTGCGACGAGACGATTTAAAACAGTCTAATCAAGACTTACGTGAGTTTATCAAAAACAGCACCCCTAAAAAGGGTGAACCCGCGATGTATCGCCGATAAAAGGCGATAGAAAAAATATTGGGTCAGTGTACTTTCAAGGTTAATTAACACTGACCCTATTTACTCAATTTTCACTTTGCGCCTTTAAAGGCGCTAACTCCATCAATGCTCGGCAAATGTGCTATTCTGCGCGCCTAGATTCAGTTCAAGCATAAAATTGCGGTCAAAAGGAAAAGCCTTCACATGGTTCCATGGGTTAAATTAGGTACAGCTCAAATTCCAAATAATGGTGGTGAATTAACGTTTTCTCAGCGAGATGAAGAATTCAGTATTCGCCTATCCGGTATTCGTGGCGAGTTGATGAATAGCCGTGTATACAACTCAGAAAAAGAGCTGTCTCAAATGGGCTGCGAGCATCTTAAATCCACACCTAATGCGCACGTTTTGGTAGGCGGTTTAGGAATGGGATACACCCTTGCAGCGGCGCTAAAAGCAGTGACGCCTAGTTCACAAGTCACTGTGGCCGAATTAATTCCTGAGGTGGTTGAATGGAACAAAGGCCCACTGGGTAACTGCGCTAAAAACCCACTTCAAGACCCTAGAACGAATGTTAAAGTAGGTGATGTAAAACACCTTTTAAATTCTAAAACACCCACCTACGACGCCATATTATTGGATGTAGACAATGGCCCTGAAGGGTTAACCCATTCTGACAATAATTGGATTTATTCAATCGATGGTTTAGAAGATATTTATGAAGTGCTAAAACCCAATGGCATGCTAGCCATATGGTCTGCTGGGCCTGATTACTTGTTTTCCGTTCGCTTAAAAAATGCAGGCTACGTAGTGAGTACTCGCATTGCCAGAGCACGCAAGGGTAAAGGAAGTAAGCACACCATATTCTTGGCTAAAAAGCCCGGTTAGCTCACTCATTTAATTAGCCCTTTAACTCGCCCTTTTAACTAATTCCGGCCCCATTATTTTTGATTTTACTCATTTGAATGAGTAAGCCTCCACGTGTCATTACACTGGCCCCATTAAGTAAAATAAGAGGCCAGGCGACAGCAAACGGCATGGTAAACGCGAACGCGAGTGTAGTGACATCTTTAATTAGAATACTGCGAAATAAGGTTGGTGACAGCGCGCCTATAATGCGGCTGCGCCTTAGCACCATTATTTGGTGTAGCGTGCCTTGTACTAATAGCACGGTTACTACCAACATTAAGCTGTTAGCCCCGATTTTGGCCAGATTGGGGTAAGGCCGAAAGCCTATAGAACAGAGCCCTATCACCAAAGCAACGGCACACAAACTGACGATAAAACCCGTTGAGATTGACCGCCTGTCTCGCCAAATCTGATAAAGGATTGCCAATATCAGAAGGAGCGCACCAAAGCGAGTCCACACGAGATAATGACTAAGCGGCTCTATCGCAATACCGAAAATAAAATTGGCATAAAACGCAAAAAAGCTTGAGGCAAACTGGTTTACCGACAAGCTTTGGGTAGCGGGCTGATGACTTTTGCGAAGCGCCTCTATATTAGCGATTTGCTTTGCTAACCCGTACCACGTCAGCAAAAAAGCGACTGCGCTCACGGTACCTAAAATATGGTACAACAAAAGAGACTTGTGGGGCAGTAATAATGTTTCATACTGGGTTCTTCTACGGACCTTACTTTTTGGTAGCAAACTTCACAGCTGAAAAAATAAAGTATCATACTTAAATGAAAACAAGCTCCATATCGGAGCTTATTTAGAGTAATAAAGTTTCATACTGATTAAGTAAATTAGTATAAAACTTTATCGGTGTATGTAGTCGATTCATAGACTTTGCGGAAGCCTTCCTCAAAGCTTTCCTTTCCCTCCGGGATTGACTCTATAAGGTACTTAAATGCGTTACGGCCTTGCCTTCCCCAAGCCCCGCTATCCAATTGCTGATTATACCACTCTTTAGCTTTAACACGGCAGCCTAGAATATCATTTAGCCTATACTCTCTAAAGCAGACTTGCTTAGAATAGCCTTCTACTTTTTCTTCCCAAAGAGGACTCTTGTCGGATAAATCTGACAAAAAGTTGGCCAACATTCCTTCAGGATTGAGTTCGCCAGGCAAACAAATATAATTTTTTAACCTTGCTTTTTTAATTTTATCTCTAGCATCCCCGTCTAAAATCACTATGGCGTTGGGGGAAGCGAAACTGGTGACTTTCTTTTGACCTAACTGAATAAGGTTCCCACAACCCAAGCTTATATCTGGGAATTGAAGGTTTTTAAACTTGTTCCCAAGAAGCGCTTTTGCGAAGTGAATACATTCCTTATCCTCAGTATAAACAAGAATTTTAGGTACTTTAGCAGCCTTTCCTATTGTAACATTAAGATTATATGTAATTTGCTCAAAGCTTGGGCTTTCTTCCGCACATACTTCACTGTCAACCTTTTTAAGGTAAACAGTATTAAATTGCTCTTTTCTGCCTTTTCCACTTTTCAGTTCAGAAATCCGTTCTAGCATGTGTAAAGAATGGGTTGTAGCTATTATTTGAATATCATGCTTTTTACAAATCGAGCTCAATACATCGATAAGCTTAACTTGAGATGCTGGATACAAGGTTGCATCGATTTCATCGATAGCAAGAATTCCCCCCTTATAATCATCTGGATATTTCCTCTTTAACCTTTGGAAAGAAATAATTGCGAGTAGTATTCTCCCTAGGTTATCTTGTCCCGCAGAGTTAGAATTCCAGTCATAATGATCCGTAGTAACTCCTATTGTGTTTTTATTACTACTTTCCAAGTAATCTACGGATTCGAAGTCATCATTGCTCAACAGGATCTTATTATAATTATCTGAAAACCAATCTGTTTCTTTTTGAGATAGCTGGATATCTTTTTCCTGTACTCTGCCAGCTTCCGCTATAGGTATCAAACGCTTTAAGCTTAAAAATATAACAGGTAACTGAACATATCCACTACCAGCATCTCGCTTTCCTTTTTGCCAAAAACGAATGCTTTCCTTGCCTTGATTTTTTCTGACTATGCTCTCAATTGCAAACCCTCCATGTTCATCAGTGTCAGGATGTATCTTTCTATCCCTAAGATAGAGAGTCCAGTTATGCTCTCCTGGTAAATCAAGGGTTGGCGATAGCCTGAATTTATCCTGAAATGCTGAGCGAAAAGAGCCTCCAGTTAAAGGCTTTTCACTTGAGAATGGGTGCCCAGAAGAGGGAATGGTAAACGTCTGTGTGAGAATACCTAATAAAGTGCTTTTTTGAGTTCCGTTTTGGCCCGCAATTAACGTTATATAATCTCCAAGGGAGAATTCAACGTCTTTGAAACCTCTAAATAAGCTTATGTTCACTTTATTAATAATCATAATTTATTCTTATACTTCCAATGTGAAACGGCTATTTTTCCTGTAAGAAAATGATAGCAAGTCCTTCAAACAATAATCATGCCTTAGGGGAGCCTTTTTTACGATAATGTTTCCTAATCTCAGCAAATGTCACATCAGGTTTAAATCCTGTCTTCTCCAATACTGGTGAATGTATAATGACCTCAGAACCTTTGCACTTAGTTTGGGCCGTGTACGTTAAACCAAACGATTCTGGTGCATACTCAGAATAGATCCCACAAATTTCTGGCGTGTCATCGTAAGTGACTATCCATGGTTGAGTAATTCGTTTTATGCTTTCAAATAGTCGATAGTGATCATGATGTTCAAAATAGTTTTGATATAACCCTTTCCCTTTGACGTAATAAGGTGGATCAATATTAACAAATGCCGGCCCCTCAATATCGGGAATATGCTCTTCGATAAATTGAGTTGCATCTAAATTCGTTAGCCTTATATCATCCCTTCTTTCAGCGATAGCCCTTATTTGCTCAACAAGGCGTTCCTTGTTAAATCTACAATCAAGCCTATATTCTCCTTCTTGTTTCAACCCACCTATGACACCAGCTTTTATTATTCCAGACCTATTAGTTCTGTTTAAGAAAAAAGTAGCAAAACCAAGTTTCAAGTAATCATTAGGATTTTCTCTATAAATCTCACGTTGCTGATACCATTCATCCATCGAAACAGGGGTGGATCGAATTAATTCGCAAAGCTCGTCTGTTTTATAAAGTACGCAATACCAGAATGCATGAATGGCAGGATCTAAGTCATTTATGTATACTTTTCTTGCGTGACCATTGAGTAGAAGATACCAAGCAATTGCACAGCCTCCCGCGAAAGGCTCAACATAAGCAGCTCCCTCGAGGTCGTTTAATTTCATTGTCTCCAGCACATAGGCTGTCAACTTAGATTTTCCACCAGGGTATCTTAATGGAGAGAAGAACATCAAATTTCCTTCAAACTAATCAATATACTAAACAGCGGGGCTAGCATATCCCAAAACCGATTAAGAAACTGAGCTTCAACTTTGTGTACCTTACTTCCATGAATATATTCATTTAGAGTATTGAGGCTATGGTCGTTACTATTATGCAGTAATTGATCAATCACTTTGTTTGCATCACGGTCATCTATGAATTCTCCGCGTAATATCTTTAGTTTTTGGCTAAGTGAGACTTCATGATATCCCTTTTTTTCCCTTCTGGCCATCTCTGTTTCCAAATCACAGTTGGCTATATATTCATCAATCGCTAACTCCAAAAAAATACGGAGCGATGCAGCTGAAACATTAGGGTATCTGTAAACAGGCAGTTTCTGTAACTCATCAAACAAAGCTCTAAGCTTATAACTTCTTGACGTAATAGCGTGATACGCATCTGTAAGTTGCCTACGTTTGGGATCTCCTTTCAATGACACTTTAACATATGGTTTTGGCTCATCATCTTTACTATTTGATGGTGTGTCAACGGAAGGCCCAGACGGTTTATCTTGGGCGGGTATAGGGGAAGTTTTATTATCAGCAGCTTCATCTATTGATTGCACTTTGGGTAAGTAATCAAAAATTTCTTGGAACTTCGAGTCGATGGATCTCGTATTAACAATAAAACCAAGCTCATTATTTTTATCGAACATCAACTTTAAAAGTTTCGCATACGCAATGTAGAAGCTATTTAGATCTGCGTTGATTGTAGCTCCATTTTCATCAAATTTAATATGCCAGGCTTCTCGTACTTGGCTATTACCAAACCAGCGTTCCAAAACTGTCATGGAAATACGGTGGCTATAAACTAACTCTCGTTCCGCTACTGTCAAATATGCGATAACTTCCTGACGAGTGGCTATATCCCGAATTTTCACATAGCGCAAGGCGTCAATAATTGCTGCTCTTTTAAATCCAGTTACACTAATAGTCTCATCAATATCCTGTCCTACAGAATCATAAACGCTTATTATAAAACGTTGTTGCTGCAAGCGCTGCCATCTGATTTGGGTACTCGCAGGAGAATGGCGCTGCAAGATATACCAACGTGATTCCTCGTATGAAGGAGCTAAGCACACCTTAATTTTTTCAATTTCATCTCGATCGATCGTGCGAGATAAATGCACTACGGTTTTACGAATTGATAATGGAGCTTTTTCGGGAGAACGTAATAATTTGAGCGCCATAACACGACGGTTGCCTTCGGCAACAACGAAATGTTTATCTTCATTTTGCCAAACTACTACAGGCTCGAAAGACATAAATCCACGAGCTGCTATGGACTTTATAAGTGCTAAGAAGTTTTGCTCATCAATTGGATCAGCAATTAACTCTTCTACATAATCTCTAACAGTAACTAATTTGTTAGATGGGTCAAGTCGAGGGTTGTCATGCCACAGTTTCAAATTGTCAACTGATCGTATTACCCTGTTTTCCCACCAAGTTTTTTTATCATTTGACATGGCCTTCCTTACTCCTTATGCCTTTACTGACTCCCTCTAATAAGCAATTAGAATACACTGGCTTCAAAAGTAACGTAACCCATATTTTTCATATAATTGTTAAACAATTAGCTCCATCACTAAAAAAACTAACAGCCTACTTCTTAATTTCTCCAGTGTTTAACGCAACACCATTCATAGATTTCTTATACGTCTTCCAAGAGTGGTTCTGCATCGCCAATTGCGTAGGTACTTATTTCTCCAGTCGATATGGCTGTGGCTGCACCTAAAGGTTAGACTTCTAGTAGCAGGGAAGTCAGCTCGAGTTCGGAAAGCTGATGGTGGGTCGGTTTATCACCGAGCTCGCGATGAATTCGCCCGAGCGGAGGAAGTTTAGGCTCGGCTAACTAGGGCTTGCACTCTGCATGTTGTCAGCTTTAGCGACCCTTTTTAATCCATTTTGCAAACTGAATAGGACAACTGTGCCTGTTATTAATAATGCTTTCGGTCAAGTCAGACTCTCATCTTCATGCAGCTCCTTAGACATCATCATTGCCCCTATGATCCCGTAAGCTAAATAGAACGAGAATATAAATAAGGCGGAGTTTACTACCCCATACCAAGACGAGACGCTTTGCTCTGAATTGAATTGAGCGGTAACTAGTCTTAATAATAAGATCAGTATCAACATGACCATGACAGCGATAGCCCCATTCAGAAACCGAGCTTTCTCAACGTCAAGTTGTCTTGGAACTACTTTGGACGTTATTAATATCCATCGCAAAGACATGAAACACAACAATAGGCTCGCCATCGGTAACTCGGGACTTTTAAGAAGAGTATCTAAGTTACTAGAACCAATATGTATTACCGCGTATATAGCGAAAGGGACAATTACGAAGCTAACTTCGAAACCCGCACGTCTCAATATTGAATTTTTTTCTTTGCTCTCGCCTTCAGTAGGCCTCAGTAACGCTATATACAATGCTGGGAAGAAATAGCCGCCCCAAAGAATTACCAGCCAGGCGGCTGGTTTCGAAAAATTAAGGAAGAAAGGTAATTCTTGCACTTCTCAAACTCCGTTATACCAATCAATAGAAATACAAATTTCAGTATAATAAAGTACGGGGCTAAAATACTAAGTATGGGTATTTAATACATAGTATAGAACTTCATTCCTGTTCCACAACACCTCAGCCGCTTTACCTAAACCCTACTCCACAGTAACCGACTTCGCCAAGTTACGAGGCTGGTCCACATCCGTGCCTTTAATTAACGCTACGTAGTACGACAACAACTGTAGCGGCAAGGTATAGATGATAGGAGCAATAGGCGCTTCACAGTGTGGCACGTTGATTACGCGCATGGTGTCATCACCTTTGAACGCGGCGTCTTTATCAGCGAACACATACATAATGCCGCCACGAGCGCGTACTTCTTCTACATTCGATTTAAGCTTTTCTAGCAATTCGTTATTAGGCGCAACCACAATAACCGGCATTTCATCATCGATAAGTGCCAGTGGACCATGCTTTAATTCACCTGATGCATAGGCTTCTGCGTGAATATACGAAATCTCTTTTAGCTTAAGCGCGCCTTCCATCGCAATCGGGTATTGATCGCCACGGCCTAAGAATAAACTGTGTTGTTTATCGGCAAATTCTTCGGCTAAATCTTCAATACCTTGAGTAATGGTAAGGGTTTCCTCTAGCTTGGCCGGCAAGCTTTGAAGTGCACTAATAATATCTTGCGTGTCACTCTCTGCCATACCGTTTTTCTCACCTAACGCTAGGGTTAGCATTAAGAATGCAGTTAACTGGGTAGTGAAGGCTTTGGTTGATGCCACGCCAATTTCGGCGCCTGCACGGGTCATAAACGCTAAGTCTGACTCGCGCACTAGCGATGAGCCTGGTACGTTACAAATAGCTAAACTTGCGCTGTACCCAATTTCTTTGGCTAAACGTAGTGCCGCTAAAGTATCGGCTGTTTCGCCCGACTGAGAAATAGTAATAAGCAGGCTGTTTGGGTGCACTACCGATTTACGGTAACGAAACTCTGATGCAATTTCGATATTGCACGACACATTGGCGTATTGTTCTAACCAGTAGCGTGCTGTCATACCTGAATGATAGCTGGTACCACAGGCTACAATTTGAACGTGTTTAATTTTACTGAAAATATCATCGGCACCGTTTCCAAACACATCTGCCGCTAATCCATTTTCGGTTAGTCTGTCTTTTAACGTATTGCGCACAACTACCGGCTGCTCGTGGATTTCTTTGAGCATATAATGGCGGTAAGCGCCTTTATCGCCGGCATCGTGTTCAACGTTAGATTCAATAATTTCACGTTCAACGGCATTACCGTCTTTATCGTAAATAGCGATAGTGCGGCGGGTAATATCGGCAACATCGCCTTCCTCTAAAAAGATGAAACGGCGAGTTACTGGCAATAAAGCCATTTGGTCAGATGCAACAAAGTTTTCGCCAAGCCCTAAACCAATCACTAACGGGCTACCAGAGCGCGCTACAACCATACGACCCACATCTTCTTTGTCGATAACTACAGTACCGTAAGCGCCGTGGAATGTTTTAACGGAGGTTTGAACCGCTTCTAACAAATCTTTACCGGCATCTAATGCTTCATGAACCGTGTGGGCGATGGTTTCGGTGTCTGTGTCGCTGCTAAATACATAGCCTTTTGCTGAAAGCTGTTCGCGTAGGGTTTGGTAGTTTTCAATAATACCGTTGTGCACTACCGCAACGCGGTCGCTAGAGAAATGTGGGTGGGCATTGGCTACAGTAACACCGCCATGGGTAGCCCAGCGAGTATGCGCAATACCAGTAGTCCCTAGCGCTTCATCGTTAGCAATAATATCGACGAGCTCTTGCACCTTACCGGTACTTCTTATGCGATTTAGTGTGCCATCTTGTTGCAACAAGGCCACGCCTGAAGAGTCGTAACCACGATATTCAAGTCGCTTTAAGCCTTCTAATAGAATTTCAACAACATTACGCTCACCAACAGCACCGACAATTCCACACATAATTACTCTCCGTTTTGCGCAGCGACCAGCACCGTTACGCCTTGTTGTTCAATTAGATATTTATCCTCGTCACTAATGCCATTATCAGTCACAAGGGTAGAGATATTTTCCCAGCCCAATTCTAAATTAGGCATTTTGTTCGAAAGTTTATTTGACGTTGCCATTACCACAACCTCATGGGCAGCACGTGCCATGGCACGAGTAAGCCCTGTTAATTCATTAAAGGTAGTCGTTCCGCGACTTACATCAATACCTGCCGCCCCAATAAACGCCATATCAAAACTATATGCCGATACTAATTGTTCGGCCATTGCACCTTGGAATGAACGAGATGCCGAGTCCCAGGTACCACCTGTCATTAAAATAGTGGGTTCGTTGTTGCTTTTGGTCAGCTGACTCGCTGCATCTAAGGCATTGGTCATCACTACCAGATTGGGTATGTCACGAAGGCAAGGTAAAAGCGCTGCGATAGTACTGCCGCAATCTAATACTATTTTTGAGCCTTGTTGAATGCGACTAGCAGCAAGCTTACCTATATTCTGTTTTATCGATGAAGGTAAATTCACTACATTGGTTTCGGCATGAGAAGCAGGCAATGGCGCGGCACCGCCAAACTGGCGAATAAGCTTTTTTTGGTCTGCCAAGGCGGCTAAATCTTTTCGGATGGTCACTTCAGATGTGCTGAACTGGGCCGCGAGGAATTCAACTTGCGCGTAGCCGTGAGTATTTACCCATTTAATAATGCCAGCGCGGCGCTGATCTACAGAACGACTCGTTTTCAAACTCAACCCAACCCCGATATGACGAAAACCACAGTGTTTTCTCTACACCATTTCTAAACTATTTCTACATTACTTCTACATCATTACTTTCAAAACGAAAGCTATAATTTACAAAGTGAAAGAAATGTAAGCTATTCGACTTTATTTCGCAAGTTTTTTGCACAATTATTATAAAGCGACGAACGAGGGTAGAAACAAGCGGGCACAAAAAAAGGACAACCTTAGTTGCCCTTCCATTAAGCAATAAAAAGCTCTAAAGCTATTACATACTCGCTATTTTTTTGTCGGGCGGGGCCAGTTCGCGATATTACGCTGCTTGCCTCGTGCTACGGCTAATGCCGCACTCTCTACTTCGGTGGTAATCACTGAGCCAGCACCTACCGTGGCATTGTCACCAATAGTTACGGGAGCCACTAACGAAGAATTAGAGCCCACGAAGGCATTCTGACCTATAACGGTTTTAGATTTATTCACGCCGTCATAGTTACAAGTAATAGTGCCAGCACCAATATTAGCATTAGCGCCTACTTCCGCATCACCTAGGTAGGTAAGGTGATTAACCTTAGCCCCTTCACCTAGTATGGTTTTTTTCATTTCTACGAAGTTACCCACTTTAGATTTTGCATGCATAACAGCGCCAGGGCGCAAGCGACCAAATGGCCCTACCGTGCAGCTTTCACCTACGATGGCTTCTTCGATAATAGAATTTGCTTCAATAACCGCGTTGTCGGCAATTTCACAATTTTTCAATACGCAGTTTGGCCCGATCGTCACGTTATTACCTAGAATAACGTTACCTTCTACTACCGCATTGATATCAATGGTTACGTCCTGCCCTGTGGTTAGCGTGCCTCTTAGGTCGAAACGTAGAGGGTCGGCCAATGCTACGCCATTGGTCATTAATTCGTTTGCTTGGCGAAGTTGTAGCGCACGCTCTAGATGTGCCAGTTGAATGCGGTTATTTACCCCTTCAACCTCAACCACTTCTTGGGGTTGTGCCGATTGAATACGCTTGCCTTCATTAGCTGCCATTTCAATGACATCAGTAAGGTAATATTCACCTTGTGCGTTGCTATTGCTTAACGCACCCAACCAACGTTTTAAATCGCTTCCGGCCATCATCATCATGCCCGTATTGATTTCACAAATTTGCTTTTGCGCATCGGTTGCATCTTTGTGCTCAACAATGGCGGTAATGTTGTCGTCTTGACGAATAATTCGGCCCATACCTGTTGGGTCGTCTAATTCAACGGTTAGCAGGGCTAGATCACACTCGGCTTTTACAGCTTTTAGTTGAGCCAAGGTTTCTTGACGTATAAGAGGGGCATCGCCAACTAGCACAAGCACATCTTCATCATCGTTAATGTGAGGCGCGGCTTGCTGCACCGCATGGCCGGTACCTAACTGCTCTTCTTGCAAACACCAGTTTAAGTTTTCGCCCGTTAGTGTGGCCTTTAGCTTGTCGCCTCCATGACCATAAACTAAATGGATACTATCAGCCTCTAAGGCTTGAACGGTGTTGATAATACGTTGCACCATGGGCACTCCGCCCACTTTGTGAAGTACTTTTGGTAACGAAGACTTCATGCGTGTGCCTTTACCCGCGGCTAAAACTACCACTGAAAATGCCATGCTATTCCTTTACGTAAATCTAGAAGACGAATTTTGCGCTTAGTGTATCTAAGCCGTGATTATATGTCAGCGATTGATTTTTTAAGGGTTATTCTTAAGTCTAGATCTACGTTGAACAACCTAGCAGTTCATTAAATCAACGGGTATACTTTACCTTTCAACTGAATTGGATAGTAGCAGCAAAGGAGCTTGCGTAGTCAGTGAATACTTTTCGAACACTTCACCGAAGTATATTGGTGCTGTTTGCGGTCGTGGTTTTAGCGATTGTTACCCTAGTACATTTTAGTATTTCTAAAATTGTAGCGGAGCAAAGCAGAGCGCAGCAACAGTCACTATCGCCAGCGGTGTCTCTTATTGTCGAGCAGTTATTAAAGCCACTTCATACGTCTGAAGCATTAGGGCATTCCACTGAATTAGTCACCTTGATGGAAGGTGATGAGGTTGACGAGGCCGCAATATTTAAAACCCTGAACCGACTTGAAAGAGAATTCGGTTTATCTTTTTTTATTGCCAGCGAAAACGCCAAACGCCAATTTAACTCCGATGGCACCACCATCGATTTAATTGAAGGTGAAGTCAGTTGGTATTTTAAGTACCGTGACGGGCCACAAGATGCAGTAGCAGATATTGGTAAATGGGAAGACACCCATTTTTACATCGACCTTAAAGTTTTTGATGAAGATGGCCGTTTTCTGGGCTTCTTTGGCGTAGGAAAAAGCTTACGCAGTTTCATTAATGTCTTCGATTCTTACAAAGAGCAGTACGGCTACGACTTTCTTTTTGTAGATGAAAAGGGGGACATCATGCTGTCTTCCGATCCTTCTCTTGTCGCATCGTACTCTGATTTTACCAACCTTTCAGAACTGCCTTGGTATGCTAGCCTTCCAATCACGGTGCAAGACGAGCAAGCCCTTAATAACAAGTTAGTGACTATCGATCAAAAAGACTTTTTGATTGCCGAAGTTAAATTAAACCAGTTCGGATGGACGGTATTTTTACTAAGCCCTTTAGAAGATAGGCAAACAGAAATATCGCAAGCCTTCATCTTCAGTGTAGTGACATTGTTAGTGGTTGTGTTCTCACTCTTTTTGCTTATTTATAACTTACTTTATTATTTCAGACGAGACATGCAGCCCGACTTAATTGTGCGTCATGCTAATCGTTTGCCCGACCGCACTAACTTAGAACTTATCTACCAATCGTTATTAAAAGAACAGCGTTCTATTAGCGTGATTTTAATCAGCGTAGACGACTTTGGGCACATTATTGATGCACATGGCCGAAATGCGGGCGATGATGTGTTAGATAAGGTTGTGGCGTATCTTTCTGATCACTTACGTGAGCAAGATGTGCTAGGTCGCTGGAGCAGTGAAGAGTTTATTGTATTGCTACCTCAAACAGGCCCGCATGAAGCCTTCGATACTGCACAAAACTTGCGTCATGGCATTGCCACATTAACGCCGTTAAGTGAGTCGCCGCAGCTTCAATTAACCGCCTCCCTGGGTGTATCTTTCACTGCTACCACTCGTAGCATGAATGAAGTTACTGCCCATGCAGAAGATGCCTTGTATCAGGCGAAAAGAGATGGTCACAATTTAGTGCGTATGCAGCTTATCGAATAGGTAAGCTGCTAAATTTAGATTTGAAATTTAACGTACAGATTTCAATATATAACGCTTAGCATCACCACACGTATTAGCTGTACTTAATTGTATTAAGCTGTATTTGTTATACTGAGGTGATGCCTACGCTCTTCTTAACTGGGCAAATAAATTGCTTATGCCGTTTTAGCCGCTCTGCTACGTTTTATTATGCCTATCACACCAGTGGTGAGTGCCACACCCGTTAATATCATTACCCCACCAATAATGGTTTGTAACGACAAGTGTTCTTGCAAAAACAATACACCCCAAATAATGCCAAATAGCGGCACCATGTAAGCCACAGAAATCGCTTTTGCTGGGCCCACATTGGCAATCAATTTGAAATACAGAATGTAAGCAATAGCGGTACCTAGAATGGCCAGCGCTACAGCATTTAGCCATGCATTAGCACTTGGCATCGTAGCTGGTAATGTACTTAACGCGAACGGCGCTAACATAATAGATGCCATCGCTTGGCTTCCTGTCGCCACCACTAAAGGCCGCACGCCTTGCAGCCATCGTTTCATCATGCTGGCCGCAATGCCGTAGCAGGTAGTAGCAAGTAAAGCGGTTAGAATAGGCACAAAGCTAATATCACCTTCCCCTAGCTTTTGCTGGCTAATAACCGTTACCCCTAAAAACCCGAGCGCTAAGCCTGCTATTGCAGTAGGAGTAAGTTTATCGCCCAACCATAGCCACGCAACCAGCGCGCCAAACATTGGCGCAGTAGCGTTTAAAATGGCATTAACCCCAGCCTCTAAATGCAAACTACTGTAGTTGAACAACACGAAGGGCACGGCCGTATTCGCTAGCCCTACCAGGGCAATGGGAAACCAATGCTTGAAAATTTGGCTCACGCCACCGGTCATCATCAAAATAGGCAGTAACACACTGGTAGCCAGTACGGTACGAATGGCAACCAATACATAAATACCAAACTCAGGCGCCGCCACACGCATAAAAATAAATGAACCGCCCCAAATAGACGCTAACAATAACAGTGCAGCAATATCTCTTAAGCCCATAATACGCCTTGCGCTCCTTCTAATTTTAATAAGTATTGCTTGCGTTCAAGCCCACCTGCGTATCCCGTTAAGGTTTTATTGCTTCCAATAACCCGGTGACAGGGTACCACTATCGCTATAGGGTTGCGCCCGTTGGCCATGCCCACCGCACGAACCGCTTTAGGATTATTTAGCTTATTGGCAATATCTGCATAACTGGCGGTTTCACCATACGGTATATCACATAGTGCCTTCCATACCCCTTGCTGAAACGCAGTGCCTTTGGCATCAAAAGGTAAGTCGAACTGGGTGAGGCTACCATTAAAATAAGCCGCTAGCTGCGCTTTGGCCGCTTCAGTGAAATCATTACTGGTAGTGCCACCGTCAACGTTAACGCTATCTACAAAGGCAATCGCACTAATTCCTTTGCTAGTCGCCGCTATTTCAATAAGCCCTTGTGGTGACTCAAGATAGCTTTTGCATACTGTCATGACTTCTTCCTACTGATAGATTTATACCTAACAACACGTTAACCATTACTCAACTGCCACAGCTGTAGTGTTAAGTAACTTTGCCATGGCGCAGCCTTTTGCGGCAACACCGGATATTTCTCGGCCATTTTTCTTACAATAAGGTCGCCAGATAAGTACACATTAGGGTTACGTTCACCTCGCATCTTAAGGTAATCTAAGGTCCATTGACCAACCCCTTTGATTGACAATATTTCATCATGAGTAGGCTGGTTACCATTACAAAACAACGCCGCAAAATCACGAAGTGCAAGCTTACGGGCGTTAGGCATACGCAAAAAAGTTAACTCACTATTGGCAACCGCTTCGGGTTCAGGAAAACAATAACGTTGGTTTTGCTCGACGGGTTCCTCAGTGCCTACCGCCCCCAGATGCTCTGCAAGCAGCCCCGCTTGATTAATCGCGGCTTTCACACTGACTTGCTGCCCAACAATCGCTCTGCACCCACTTTCAAACACAGTCCATGTACCAGGAAGCCGCAACCCTTTAGTAAGAAGGTTATCAGGCAAACCCGCTGCTAATAGCGATTTTTCTATTAACTCTGGGGCTGCATGTAAATCGAGCAGCTGCTTGATTTGTTCAACCGTTTTATACACGTAACCCAAATTTGGCAAACGCATTTTTACATCGAAGCCATTTGCGCTCTCGTTAAAAGTCGCGCTAATAAACCCCAATTCACCCTTTACGCTGATATAACGGCAGTAGGTATCTTCAGACACCTTTTCTACGCCACGAATAGCGCGCAAAGCAAGAAATTCACGCACTTGCTGCCAGTGGTAAGGTGGCCTGAAGTGCAGCCTAAGAGATATTTCAGGCAAAGCAGTATGGCGTTTGCTTCGTAATTCGGTAGGCGTTTTTTTGCAATAGGTTTGCACTGCTCGCTGAAGCTGCCTTGTAGAAGCATATCCTGCGCTAAACGCGATGTCAGTAAGCTTCATAGTGGATTGCTGTAGTAGCTGCTTAGCAAACAGCACCCTTTGTAAATCTTGATATTGTTTGGGCGACAACCCCGTATGCGACACCATGAGTTTATTTAAGTAACGCTCACTAATACCCAACCGGCTTGAAATGGTGGAGATAGACTGCACGGGTATATCACTTAATAGCGTTAGCGCTCTTGTTACCGTTGTGCCTACCCCTAACCACGCAAAAGAAGACGGTGCACTGTCGGGCCTGCATCGTAAACAGGGACGAAAGCCATCGCTCATGGCTTTAGCAGCGTGGTTATAGTAAGCCACGTTCTTTTCATCTGGCAATTTCGCAGGGCAAATTGGCCGACAGAAAATGCCCGTGGTTTTCACCGCCACAAAGAAACGGCCATCAAAGCGGGCATCTCTACTTACCCTAGCTTTAGCGTAAGTTTCGCGGTGCTCATTGTCTACGTGCGCTGAATCTTTTATGTCAGTATTCATACCATGGCTCGAATTGATGTGCGGGTTTAAACAGTCACTTCGCTATTAAGATTGAATTGTATCCTGTTCCCCTTGCAAGGGTGCGACAAAATCGGAACTGGCAGTAAAATATCAGTAGAGTTGATAATCGCCACTAGCGAACGCATAATGGCGTAAGAATAATAGTGCCCGCCACCTTTGGGGTGCGCCCTTACTGAGCCCAATTCATGTTGCAAACCACGCGCAATTTAGTAACGCGCCTGATTAGAATTAGCCTATTCTTTTTCACGCTTCTCGTGACACTTCCCGCTTTAAGCGCCGATTGGCTTTCTGATTATGCCAACTATGTGCAGCGCGAGGCCGTAAAATATAATGTGCCCGGCTATACCTTTGTTTATTACGAGCAAGGCAAGGCGCCACAAGTGTATGTTTATGGCAGAACGCATAAAGGTGGAAAGCGCATTACTGAAGACACGGTCTTTCGCCTAGCTTCGGTATCAAAAACTTTCACTGCACTACTCTCTGCCAAACTTGTTGAGCAACAACGTTTGCGTTGGGACACCCCCATTTCCACCCTATTGCCTGATATTCCTTTCAATGTGGACGGTATGGAAACATTGCAGCTTCAGCATATTGTGGGGCAATCTAGCGGTTTTATGCCTAATGCCTACGACAACTTAATTGAAGCTGATTATTCTCTGCAGCGGGTGTTAACCTCATTGAGTAAACTCGAGCCCTTGTGCGTGCCCGGCGAATGCTATACCTATCAAAATGCACTTTTTGGTGCGCTCGAATATTACCTTACGAACAACTATTCGTCTTATTCTCGGGAAATACAAACTCAGCTCTTTACGCCACTGGGCATGGATACCGCTAGCGTAGGAAAAGGCGGATTGCTTGCTTCTGCGTCTTGGGCTCGCCCACATATTGCTATTGCCAGAGACAGATGGCGTGAAGGTGCAGTTGAAAGTAACTACTACCGTTTTTCACCCGCTGCAGGTGTAAACGCAAGCATTACCGATATGACCATTTACTTGCAAGCATTGCTGGGCGAATTCCCTACGGTGATCTCACCCGACATGATTAAGGAAGTCACCACACCACGGGTTAAAACCCAGCGCGAAACTAGGCGTAGAGGTTGGCGAAAAATGCTAAAAGACGCCCATTACGGACTAGGCTGGCGGGTTTATGATTTTGACGGCAAGCGCATTAACTACCATGGAGGCTGGGTAAAAGGGTATCGTGCTGATGTGGCGTTTGCGCCTGATTATAAAACCGGATATGTGATGCTGATGAATGCCGAATCGAATATGATCAATTCCACAACGGCTGAGTTTTGGAAGCGTTATTTTAAACACGCTGAGGCTGAGGCTAAGGAATAGGCTGGCACTTAAAACCCGCATTCTATTACGAGTACGAATTTCAAGCGCCGCCGGGTGTTTGTTCTTACGTTAAGCCGCCGAAATTAAGGCTTTAAGTAGGTATAACCGCTTAAGCAATTTTCGTAAAAATCGGTCCAGCGAACACCTTCTTTCGGGTTAATTTTCCCACCTGACACTTGTCTGTCGATAAGACGTTTCACATCAGATGCCATAGCCCGCGGGTTGTATTGCATAATGTTGAGAACATCTTCAACTGAAGAGCCTTTCACCACTTCTTCAATGTAAAAATCTTCTGGATCGTCATCGTAGCTAAAGATGTGAACTTCATTCAAGCGACCAAACAAGTTGTGCATGTCACCCATTACGTCCTGATACGCGCCAGTTAAGAACAAGCCAATATAATAAGGCTCATCTTTCTTAAGCGGGTGCATCGGCAATACATCGGTAATTTCACGGCCTATCGAAAACTGATCAATTTTGCCGTCACTGTCACAGGTAATATCAACCAATGAGCAGTTTACCGTAGGCTTTTCGTTCATGCGCGTAAGCGGCACTACGGGAAGCAGTTGGTCGATGGCCCATGTATCCGCAGCCGACTGAAATACCGAGAAGTTACACAAGTATTGCGAAGACAAGCTGTAATCTAACTCTTGCAGTTCTTCAGGTACGTATTCTTCTTTGCGATACCATACTTGCAAACGCGCCATGATATCCCAGTAAAGGGTTTCAATTTTCGCCAATTCTTCCAACGACAATACGCGTAATTTAAAGGCACCGAGTGCTTGTTCTTTATATTGCGACGCATCGTTATACACTTCGTGCATATTGGTTTGATTCTCGAAATCGTCTGACAACTCACGCATATTTTTCAAAAATACGTGTTCGTTCTCATTTTCAGACGTGTCGATTTGAGCCGCATTCGACTTAATTTCGCCTACTATCTCTGTTACTACACAACTGTGGTGTGCAGTGATAGCTCGGCCACTTTCACTCACTAAGTTTGGATGCGGTACGCCTTCTAGGTCGCACATCTCTTTCATGCCGTAAACCACATCGGCAACGTATTCTTGCATGCTGTAGTTACGAGAAGACTCGTTAGTAGAGTTACTACCATCGTAATCAATACCTAAGCCGCCACCTACATCAACATAATCTAGTGGAAAGCCCATCTTGTGCAAATCTGCATAAATACGCGCGCCTTCGGTCATGGCCTCTTTTACTGCACGAATATCGGTAAGCTGACTACCAATGTGGAAATGCAATAATTTAAGGCAATGCGACATACCTTGTTCTTCAAGATAACGGGCAGTTTTAATAATTTCGGTAATGGTAAGGCCAAACTTAGCGCGTTCGCCACCAGAGCTTTCCCATTTACCACGGCCTTTCACCGTCATTTTAGCGCGTACGCCGATAATAGGGTCTATGTTCAGTTCTTTAGACACTTTTACTAACAGCAGTAGTTCACTGTACTTTTCAACCACAACGACTATTTTGCGACCAAGCTTTCTACCTAATAATGCTAGGCGCATAAACTCGTCGTCTTTATAACCGTTTAGGATGGTCAAAGAATCTTCGTTGGTGTTCATGGCAAGTACGGTAAGCAGCTCGGCTTTGGAGCCAGCCTCTAAACCATAGTTAAAAGGTGCGCCCGCCTCTACAATTTCTTCTACCACTTCACGCATCTGGTTTACTTTTACCGGATACACGCCTTGGTAAAGTCCTTTATACTCAGCTTCTTCAATAGAGCTGCGAAAGGCTTTGTTCAGACTAGCGACCTGAGAACGTAAGATGTCGTGAAAACGAACCACTACAGGGAATTGAACCCCTTCTTTTCGAATCTCTTCAACAACCGATTTAAAATCGATGCGAATACTGGGATCATCAGGAACTGGAGTCACATGCACGTTACCATTTTCACCAACTTGAAAATAGCCGCCACCCCATTGAGACACGCCATAGACGCGCTCTGCTTCTTCAATGCTCCAATCTGACAATGTAGTCACCTTTTAAAAACTATGCTGAACGCTGCGGTTCAGAAATTAATGCGAAATAGGGCGGTATTATAGACAACGTGAAATGTGGTGCTACGTAAAATATCGATTGTATCGACTAATTTTGTTTATCGACAGCGCTAGCCGTTATCCAATTCTGAATATAGGCCTTTGTTTCAATATCAAACACCACGTCTACTTGCGTCATAAACGAATCTTGGTCTTTGGTACGGTGCAATGTGAAGTTTTGCTCATTAAAGAATTTTGCGGCTATGTGGTCGGCAACAGTGTCGTCGTCTTCAAGCCAAATTTCGATTTTCTGGTTTCGTCTATCAAGATGGATCGGCGCTTTCATTTTCGCAAAAGTCACTGAATTAGGTACTTTCCACGTACGCATATCCACAAGAACATGAAAGGCTTTTCCTCGCCTTGCTCTAAGCGTGTCACCAAAAGCGGCTAGATATTGAATGTTAGTGCTCATATCCCACCGCCCGCGCAGTGTTACTAAAACAAGATCTTGAAACACTTCAATATGATAATACTGATTTGACATCTGACTAACTACAATCCCTTTAAAAAACTAGACAAAAGTAGCATGTGCAATGGTAAAGGTGATTATTGTCGTTGTACAAGAAATGTCTTATCTTTTTCACAGAAAAAAATGGTGCAGACTGGCAGGTGAATTTAATAGGAAATAATAAAAATACAAAGAAACAAAAACTTAGGTATAAGAACTGTAACTGGGATAGAAACAGTGGCAGGCAATTTTATACCTGCCACTGATATTTTATACCTTAATCGTCACCAAACTCTCTCACGATACTGTTAATAGTTTCTTTAGCATCGCCCAATACCATACGGGTATTGTCTTTAAAGAAGAGCGGGTTATCTACCCCTGCAAAACCAGCATTGGCAGAGCGCTTAAGCACAAATACGGTTTTAGCGCGATACGCTTCAATAACCGGCATACCGTAAATTGGGCTACCTTTCATTTCTTTTGCGGCAGGGTTCACCACATCGTTAGCCCCAATAACAATCACCACGTCGTAATTTTCCATACGCGGGTTAACATCATCCATTTCATACAGTTGGTCGTATGGAACATCGGCTTCTGCTAACAGTACATTCATATGGCCCGGCATACGCCCTGCTACCGCGTGAATGGCATAGTCTACCGTGCATCCGTTCTCTTCCAATAGTGACTGCATTTCACGTACTGCGTGCTGCGCTTGCGCTACTGCCATTCCGTAACCCGGTACTACCAATACCGACTGTGCAGCTTCTAATACATAAAATGCATCTTGGGCAGACAGAATCTTAATTTCGCCTTCAATTTTTTCACCCGCTTCCACCGGCTTCGAAAACCCAGACAACAACACATTCATTAGTGAACGGTTCATCGCCTTACACATAATGTTAGTGAGAATAAGACCTGAAGCGCCTACCAGTAGGCCAGTAACAATCAAAATAGTGTTGCCGGTTGCCAAACCTGCCGCCGTAGCCGCTACCCCTGAATAACTATTCAACAAGGCAATAACCACTGGCATATCGGCGCCACCAATTGAGATGGTTGCCCACAGGCCGAAGCTTAGCGCCAGTGCAATCGCGCAGTACAGCCACAGCGTATTTTGAGGTTCAGTGGTAAATAAGTACCCTACCACCAGCATAGCAATTAGATGCAGTACGCTAAGCTCACGAAGACCAGTAAAAATCACGGCTTTAGATGACATTTTGCCTGACAACTTACCCCAAGCTACCACGGAGCCAGAGAAAGTTACGCCCCCCACTAAAATAGTGAAGAACAAGGTAATGTACGTAAACGCCGTAGCAGTTTGAAGTGCTACCATGCTCATGCCAGACAATGTAGCCCAACCCAGCAATAATGAAGCTGCACCACCAAATCCGTTAAACAACGAGACCATTTCTGGCATGGCTGTCATTTCCACCGATTTGGCTTTCCACGCCCCAAAGGCACCACCAATAACAACACCTAAAATAATCCATTGGTACGTGATTATTTGTTGGTCGAGCAAGGTCACTACAACGGCAATCAACATACCTACAGCAGAGACAAAGTTACCTCGTTTTGCTGTATCTGGATGGCTAAGCAATTTTAGCCCTAAAATAAATAACGCTGCGGCTACAACGTACGCAAGATTGATTATGGTTTCGATATCATTCACTTGCATACTCCTTATTTTTTATCTTTCTTTTTGAACATACTTAGCATGCGATCGGTTACCAAGTAACCCCCCACAACGTTAATGCTGGCAAGCGCTACCGCCGCCGTTCCTAATACCGTGGTCAACACATTGTTGTCGCCACCAGACGCGGCCAATGCGCCCACTAAGGTAATACCTGAAATAGCATTAGAGCCCGACATTAATGGCGTGTGTAAAGTTGCAGGTACTTTGCGAATTAACTCAAACCCAAGAAAACCAGCAAGCAGCACAATAAACAGTAAATAGATAATCTCCATGATTACGCTCCTTTGTAGGCGTTGGTTAACATGTCGTTGGTAATTGCGCCGTTATGAGCAATAACACAGCCACTTAAAATATCGTCTTCTAGATTTAAACCAAACGCGTTGGTTTCGGTGTCGTAGAATTCATCGACCAAGTTATAAATATTATTCGCGTACATATCAGTGGCTGCGCGGGCAACCGCTTGGCTCCAGTTACCTGTGCCTATCACTGTTACACCATGAACCTGCGCAACTTCACCGGCCACAGAACCTTCAACGTTACCGCCAGATTGGGCTGCCATATCGACCACCACGCTACCAGGCTTCATTAGTGCCAAAGTCTCTTTGCTAATTAGCACTGGCGGTTTGCGACCAAACAGCTGCGCCGTGGTAATAACAATGTCTGAATCAGCAATAGCATCACGCTGTGCGTCTTGCTGCTTCGCTTTTTGTTCATCGGTAAGCTCTTTGGCGTAGCCATCTTTAGTTTGACCCGTTTCGCCAATATCGATTTTGAGAAACTTACCGCCTAGAGATTCCACTTGCTCAGCAACAACGGGGCGCGTGTCGTAGGCGAGTACATTCGCCCCTAATCGTTTCGCCGTGGCAATAGCTTGCAAGCCAGCCACGCCAGCACCAATAATGAACACTTTGGCGGGTTTTATTGTGCCAGACGGTGTCATCATCATAGGTAATATAGAAGGTAAGTAGTTCGCGGCTTGCATTACCATGACATAACCGGCAAGGCTCGCTTGTGAGCTTAGCGCATCCATTTTTTGGGCACGAGATGAGCGGGGGATCATTTCAACTGAAATAGCCGTTAAGCCTTTGTTTGCTATTGACTCAACCAGCGGTTGCTCAAAGAAAGGGTCAAGATGGCCAACCACAATGGCCCCTTTTTTCATCACCGACAGTTGGGATTCAGCCGGTTTATTTACGCTTACAAGCATATCGGCTGTTGATAATGCACTATTCACATCATCAATAACAATTCCACCTACATCTACATATTCTTTATCGGCATATCCCGATAACAAACCTGCCCCACTTTCTATATGAAGCTGTGCCCCTTTTTTCACCAAACGTTGCACACTTGATGGGGTTACTGCACAGCGCTTCTCCACATTGGATAGTGGCATCGGTATTTTCGATTCGTTTAATACTATGATTTTCACACGCTTCTCCTCACGTCCAGGCTCCACGAGAATGACATCCTTTATAGATGAACAAGCCATTTTATTCACTTATGCTTAACATGCCTTTTGGAAATCAAATCTATTTTCATTCCGAAGTTGCGCTAAAACACCTTTGTCCTGAGTACTAAAAATTGCGTCTAAAGTTGACTATTGTTATTACTCAGCAAAAGAACTTACGATATATACTTATACTCAACTAGTATTATTTAGCTACGACTCATAACTAGAATTCATATAGAGTTGGCATAGGAAAAAACAATAAATCACAACTCGGCCATTAATTTCATGAATGAGTCAGTATTTACGAGGAAGTTGGCTGGATTTAGTTACAAATAATTAAGGCATGCAGCATGATCAGAGTACACTTCACTGATGTATAAAGATGAAAATTAACGAGAGTATGGCTATGTTCGGTATTTTTAATTCTAACCCATCTAAAAAAATGCGTAAGCAATACAATATTTTGTTGGAGAAAGCCATGCAGGCTCAACGCAACGGTGACATGAAAACCTACGCAAAATTAACCGAAGAATCGGAAACCTTGTGGGGTGAAATTGAAGCCTTAGAGAAGCAGCCACAATAAAAATGAGTAAAGTATAGCGCGCACTTTCATACCAGTTACAATAGCGGCATTAGTTTTCGGTATTGCAGCGCCAATGATGCAATGCCTGATTGTTGCGGAATTGCGTTATGTATAAAAGTTTTTTGGTTTGTTTAGCTATTGTGGCGGGGCTTACCGTATATCAGCCTACGGCAACGGCGATGGATGCCGGACAATACTACTATTTCATTTCCGACAAGTGCATTCCTAAAGGTCCGCAGACCCCAGAAGAGCGTGGCGCTGTTACCCCTGACGTATTGTTGTTTGAAGTACTACCTGCTGGTATTAGTGACTACATGATTAACATGAATACTTCAGCGCTGAGCAACTACAATGAAGAGGGAGAAGACTATCTAACCAGCTTAGAAGAAGAGCAGGTGTACACCGCAGGTCAGGTAACGGCAAATGCGAATTATACCCAACACGATTTTATGCTGCAGCGCGAAGCCATTGGGCTAAAAGCATTAATTAACGTTCTTAATGCGTTTTCTCAGCATCAAGCTGATAAAGGCTATTTTTATAAAAAGCTGCTCTCAATCACCGACCCCAACACTCGATTTAAAGCCGTAACCCGCGTGCGCCTTACCGACGTAGCTCAAGAAAATAAAATGCAATTAACGGAGTACGCTTCACGCTACTACGTATTAGATAACCAAGGTACAGCATCAAGTACCCCATTTATTGAAGTAGATCATAGCAAAGCGTTACGTCAAGATATTCACAGCACTACCAGCCCGTACCGTATTTATACTAAGCATGGCGTTTGTGGCGAACGTTGGGTGCCCTAGCTATATTGATAGTAGTTGCATTGATAGTAGCTACAATAGCACTAGTTTCGATGACACTAGTTTCGATATAGGGTTTTTATTAGATGGTAGCCAAAGCGGGTTTTAACTGGGCCATGCACCTTTAATACTTCTTTTTTAAATACAACATCGTCGAACGCTTTTACCATCTGGCCGCGACGAAACTCACCTAAATCGCCGCCTTTTTTGCCGGAAGGGCAAGTAGAGTGGCGCTTAGCCAAGGTACTAAAATCTTTCCCTTTTTTAAGCTGCTCTAATATCGCAAAAGCTTCTTTTTCAGTTTTAACCAGAATATGTAGTGCAGATGCCGATGCCATTAGCCCGCCTGTTTGTAGTGATTGAATTGACGCAAGTATACCCTATTAAGTAAAACCCGTTGACGAATCAAAAAGGAAATCTTTGCATAACTAACTAAAATGAACAAAGTAAGTTAAGTATTCAAAAAGAGTAAAATAATGAAACTAAGTTTAATCATTCCGTTAATACCCACATGCGCATAACCATTTTTTTAACCGTTTTTTTCTGGCTATTTAGCACTACTACAGCTCAAGCGGATAAGTGTGGCAGTACTAGCTGCTTAATAACACAGGTGGTTCCCGATGGCATAGAAATAAGAATACGCCCTAGGTTGCCAACCACTCATGCCTGCTTTATTCGATGGGAAAATTACCACTACACTGAAATTCTAAGATTAGAATCTAAGCCTTACCTTTTAAAAGATAAGTTTGATTTGAGTGGCGTTAGATGGCGATGCGATGATGCGAACACCTGTCCAAACTGGATGAAAGATGCTGGTTTGTGTAAGAACTAGTAAGTCATTATGATAATTTAAGCAACCTACGACTATCTCAATAATATCCGTAGGTTTTGAACCCTCTAAAATATAAGCTTTACCTATTTATTCATTCGCTTAGCTCGTACCCATCGAAAAATTGTAAACACTACTGCTGCACATATTGCCCAAAATAGTATGTGGTAAAAATTGTGATGGGCGCCTTCCCCTAGAAACGTATCAGTATGCGCATTCGCAGTATTCGTAAAAAAGAAAAAAGCGCTCAGTAATATGTAATGTAATCTCATGATTTAATCCCTCAATATTAATGTTAAGTCTTACAAGCTCAGCATGCCTTCCTTTTCGATAAACGAAATTATGTCTGCAAGGCCCTGCTGAGTTTTCATGTTGCTAAATATAAACGGTTTGTCGCCACGCATTTTTTTAGTATCTGCATCCATTACCTCTAGCGATGCACCAACTAAGTCAGCTACGTCTATCTTATTGATGATTAATAAATCCGATTTTGTAATACCCGGCCCACCTTTTCGTGGAATTTTATCGCCCGCAGAAACATCAATAACATAAATGGTTAGGTCAGAAAGTTCTGGGCTGAAAGTAGCACTAAGGTTATCTCCACCGCTTTCTACCAATACAAAATCGAGATCATTATGACGTGCCTGTAACTCGTCTATAGCCGCTAGATTCATTGAGGCATCTTCGCGAATAGCCGTGTGTGGACAGCCACCCGTCTCAACCCCCATTATTCGATCGGCAGCCAATGCGTCATTTTTCGTTAAAAATTCGGCATCTTCTCTGGTGTAAATGTCATTCGTAACAACCGCCATGTTGTACTTGTCTCGTAACGAAAGGCAAAGCTGACGAAGAAGGGCTGTTTTACCTGAACCAACCGGTCCTCCCACACCTATACGCAAAACTTGTTTTTTCATAATTTGTGTATCTCTTCTGGTTTATCTTTTTAATTTAATTTCGTTTCGGTCTTACGACCTGAACAACCGCGAGTATTGACTTTCATGCCACGCACTGGCCATCGTTAAGTGGGGTAGGCTATTACCTATATCGTTGTCACTCACATCATTTGCTCGAGCAATTAGCGCTTCGCAATTATTGCTTAACCTAAACAGGAGGTTCTGTGCTTGAGTCTGCCCCAACGGCACTAGCTTAGTCGCGGCAGCTACTTGATTATCTATATAAGTCCAACAGTAGCCACTTTGGGCCAATAAAAGATCTAAGTTGAAAGTGAAAGCGCACAGCGAATATGCGCTTACGAAACTACAATCTAATCCTTCAAGAAGGCCAGAATAGGGAGTGATATTAAAATCATCTAGTTGATTCATTAGGCGCATTAACGCCTTCCCCATAGCTAAATCAGATAGCAATAACTCATGACTCTCTCTACACGCTACAATATGCTCATTCCAATAGATAAATGCCTTCGTATCACCTACATTAAGCGCCTTATACAAACGATTGATTATAGGAAGGTCGGTCTGAGCGATAGACTCTGCCAAATTCACTTCTATCCAGCTTTCAGTACTCGCGCTGTCGGTAAGCCAACCATTTTCAGTAGCGAACTCTAAGCCTTGTGAAAATGAAAATCCGCCCACCGGTAGATTAGCGCTGCATAACTGTAATAGTCGCTGAAGTTGTAATGGGCTAGTTTGAGGAGCCGGCTTCATTTAATGCTCATGAGAGTGACTATGACCATGATTGTGGCCTGATTTTCCATAAGCTCCACTCTCAGGCTCAAACACAGCAGGTGTTTTATTGATACTTAACCCGTAGTTTTCAACAAGCTCTTCTAAAACATGATCGGGCTTAAAGCGTACCCACCGCTCACCAATTTGTAATGATGTATGGCGATTGCCCAAGTGATAGCAAATTTTCGAGAAGCTCAGCCAATCATCTGCAATAGCTGTAGCCACATCTTCGGCTTTTCCTTTTACAACAATATATTTACCGCATTCAGTTTTCAGTATTTCTCCAACAAGAAGTGGATGTCCTCGCTCTAAAAATACGCCGATATCTATGCCCGTGTCTGTGGTACTTTTAATCCGCGCTTTCTTTCGGGTGTCATGATCAAGGGTAATAGAATCATCAATATTCTCATGAATATGCGATAGACGTGTGTAAGCTAGTAACATTTATTTATTCCTTTAAAACAGACAGTAAAGCTGTGCCAATGGGAGTGTCGTTGCTGGCTCACATGTAAGTAACTCGCCGTTCGCTCGCACCTCATAGGTTTGAGCATCCACTTCAATAGTAGGTTGCCAACTATTGTGGATCATGTCATCTTTGCCTATGTTGCGTGTATTTTTGCAAGCACTTACCATACGTGTCATACCTATTTTATCTGGTACCCCAGCATCCAAAGAAGCTTGAGACATGAACGTCATTGAAGTATTAGCAGATGCCGATCCATGCGCACCAAACATTGGTCTGTAGTAGACGGGTTGAGGAGTGGGTATTGACGCATTCGCATCGCCCATGGGGGCTGCCGCAATAAACCCTGACTTAATTATCATTGCGGGCTTGATACCGAAAAAGGCAGGCTTCCAAAGCACTAAATCTGCGAGTTTCCCTATTTCGATAGAACCTACTTCATGGCTAATGCCGTGGCTAATTGCAGGATTAATTGTATATTTCGCTACATACCGCTTTAATCGAAAGTTATCATTTTTTTCAGTATCCGGCGCTAAGGGGCCACGTTGCTGCTTCATTTTATGTGCAGTTTGCCAAGTGCGCGTAATCATTTCACCCACACGACCCATCGCTTGGGAATCTGAGGCAATCATGCTAATAGCCCCCAAGTCGTGCATGATATCTTCAGCTGCTATGCTTTCTTTACGAATACGAGAGTCAGCAAACGCGATATCTTCAGGTATAGCCGGGTCTAAATGATGACAAACCATTAACATATCAAGGTGTTCATCTATGGTATTAATTGTGTAAGGTCGCGTAGGATTGGTGGATGAAGGTAAGACATTTGATTCACCACAGGCGCGGATAATATCGGGAGAATGACCGCCACCTGCGCCCTCCGTGTGATAAGTATGTATGGTGCGCCCTTTAAACGCACCTAACGTATCTTCAACAAAACCAGACTCATTGAGTGTGTCGGTATGAATTGCTATTTGAACGTCATATCGCTCTGCTACTGATAAACAATTATCGATAGAAGCGGGGGTAGTCCCCCAATCTTCATGCAGCTTCAAGCCACATACGCCTGCTTCTATTTGTTCTTCTAATGCTATAGGTAAACTTGCATTCCCCTTTCCTAAGAAGCCAAAGTTCATAGGAAAATCATTGGTAGCTTGAAGCATTTTATGAATATTCCAAGGCCCAGGGGTGCAAGTGGTAGCGTTGCTACCCGTGGCGGGCCCTGTTCCACCACCAATCATCGTAGTCACTCCCGACATTAGCGCTTCGTCTATTTGTTGTGGGCATATAAAATGAATGTGCGCGTCTATACCACCGGCCGTAACTATCTGCCCTTCGCCTGCAATGATTTCTGTGCCGGGTCCAATTTCAATATCAATATTGTCTTGAACATCTGGGTTACCAGCTTTACCAATAATAGCGATACGGCCATCTTTGATACCAATATCGGCTTTAATAATTCCCCAATGGTCGAGAATAACCACGTTCGTGATTACAAGGTCTGGCGTATCAAAACAGCTTGCTTGGCTTTGCCCCATACCGTCCCGAATTACTTTTCCGCCACCGAATTTCACTTCTTCACCATACTCGGTAAAGTCTTTTTCCACTTCAAGCCATAAGTCCGTATCACCTAAGCGAACACGATCGCCAATAGTGGGACCAAACATATGTGCGTATGAATGTTTATCGATAGTTGCCATTAGCTCAATACCCCTTGTACTTTACCTTGAAATCCAATGACCGTGCGGCTGCCTTGGTAAGGGATCAAAGTTACCTCGCGCTCTTGCCCCGGCTCAAATCGGATAGCAGTACTTGAGGTAATGTCTAAACGGTAGCCTTTGGTGGCTTCCCGATCGAACTTAAGCGCATTGTTCACTTCATAAAAATGATAATGAGAACCTACTTGTATTGGACGATCGCCCGCGTTAGCCACTTTAATCTTAATACAAGGTCTACCCACATTCAGCTCGCGGTCGCCTGAGTCTGTTTTTATTTCTCCGGGAATCATTTGCCTATGCTCCTGTTAAAAATTGAGACTTTTAAATAATAGGGTTATGAATAGTGACTAGCTTTGTGCCATCTGGGAATGTAGCCTCTACCTGAACTTCTGGAATAAGCTCACTTACTCCTTCCATCACCTGCTCTTTGGTGAGTAGAGTGCGGCCATAATCCATCATTTCTGCAACGGTTTTACCGTCTCGCGCGCCCTCGATTATTTCCATCGATATGTAGGCCATTGCTTCAGGGTAATTAAGTTTAACGCCCCGCTTTAGTCGCCTTTCAGCTAACAAAGCCGCAGTAAAGATTAATAACTTATCTCGCTCTCTGGGTAATAAATCCATTCTAAGCTACCTTTTCATTCTATTTTTAAGTAAGCCAAATACGAGGAACATTAGCTTCTTTTTGGATGTAAATTGGCCTGATTGTTTTCCAAATACTGGTAAATATGGCTTTGCACTCTTCGGTATGGTCGCCTAGGTATCGCACTACTAATAGGTCTCTTATGTAAGTTACGCTCACTTTCTTGCTAGGTTTGTCTACGCCATCTGTATGTGCAATTTGTTCTCTTAAGCGCTCTACCAACTGGCTTTTCTCATTCCCATTTATACGTACTTTCGGCGCATGGGCCAACATAGTGGCAAAAACGGAGTGGTTATTGAGGCCCGCAACGTGTGCACGAACATTGTTATTTGGGTTTAGATTAATTCGGTCATGAAAATTAAGTTTACCGTCGATAAACACTCGATTTAGTTGAGTATACCGGCCTTTCTTAAATGGCTGACCAGCGGCGGGTAACCCTAAGGAACTTATATCCCAGCCAATATAATGTGCTTGTGAACTTAACGATAAGTCCAATTGGTTAATTGCGTCTGCGCCTTCATAAACGATAGTTTCGAGTGGAAAGTTTTCACAAACACCCTTGCCTAACACGTTAACGTTACTTATTTGTATTTGCTTACTGTCGCCAATTGCTAAATTGGTTCTTGCTCGGTAAAAGCGATTGGCGCCTGGCGTAGTAATAAGCGCATGCGCTGAATCTTGAATACAAATTTCAATGTTGAGTTCATCACCCGAAACAATCCCTGCGGGAGGGTGAAGCAAGTAAACATGCGCACAATCTTCACCTTCAGGGTAAAATGCCTTCTGAACATTCAAAGGTCCGTGACGGCTAGTTTTAACTAGCTGAGACACATTGCTTTTAATGGCGAATTCTAGGAATAAGCTAGCCAACCACTTATTTTTGAGGCCTTTTACTGCACTGGCCTCATTTACAGAACTTGATGCACCCGATAATTGTTCACTCACAAACTCTTGTTTCATATCATCCATTTCAATACATAAGCTATACGGCTAAATACTTACTAACAAGTTCGTCGTTTAAATCCGGCATATCGCCTGTAGCAATTACCTGACCTTTTTCCATCAATGCAAAGGTTTCACCCACCGCTCTTGCGAAAGGAAGCTTTTGCTCCACTAACACAATAGTTAGCCCTTGCTCTTTATTTAACTTCAACAACACATCCCTAATGAGCTGCACAATATTTGGTTGGATACCTTCGTTAGGTTCATCCAATATCAAAATATCAGGGTTTAACACCAACGCTCGACCTATCGCTAACTGTTGTTGTTGTCCGCCCGACAAGTCCCCCCCTCGTCTGTGCAACATTTCCTTTAAAACAGGGAAGAGTTCAAATATATGCTCAGGTATAGTCTTACTAGTTTGCCTTTTGCAGTTTAAACTTATCTTCAAATTTTCTTCAACGGTTAGCTGAGGAAAAATATGACGCCCCTGGGGTACATAGCCTACACCTATCTCTGGTCGCGACTCTACCGAGGCTTTAGACATATCTTTATTGTTAATAGTGAGCTTGCCAGCGCTTATTGGCAACAGCCCCATAATGACGTTTAGCAACGTTGTTTTGCCAACACCATTTCGGCCCATAATAACGGTTCGAGAACCCTTTTCTATTTTCAGATTCACATCCCAAAGAATTTGAGTACCGCTATATTGTTGATCAATATTCTGTAGTTCTATCATAATGTTAATGCCTTCGCACAGGTTTGATAATGCTTAATGATCAGTTTCTTCGCCTAAATATACTCGAATAACTTCTGGGTTCGACTGGATATCATTCATGGTGCCTTCCGCAAGTACAGAGCCTTGATGCAGCACGGTAACTTGACGAGCAATTGAGCGAACAAACGCCATATCATGCTCGACTACCACCACGGAGCGTTCGCCCGCTAATGATGTTAGAAGTTCAGCGGTGCGTTCAGTTTCTTGCCCCGTCATACCCGCTACTGGCTCATCAACTAATAGCAACTTGGGATCGGCAGCCAATAACATACCTATTTCAAGCCATTGCTTTTGTCCATGGGACAATCGGCCTGCGGGATAATAGGCTTCATTTACTAACCCTATAGTTCGCAAAATGTTATCAATACTGTCTTTTTGCTCTGGGGAAAGTCTATAAAACAAAGATGCCCAAATACCTTTATCACCTGACAGACTCAGTTCAATATTTTCAAATACACTGAGCGCTTCGAAGACGGTGGGCTTTTGAAACTTACGTCCAATACCTGCTCTTGCAATTTCACACTCGTCCATACTGAGTAAATCTATGTTTTGGCCGAAATTAACTTTGCCCGAATCAGGCCGCGTCTTCCCAGTAATAACATCCATTAACGTTGTTTTGCCCGCACCGTTCGCCCCTATTAGGCATCGTAATTCACCTTTATTGATGTAAAGGTTCAAGTTGTTAAGCGCCTTAAAACCATCAAAACTTAGGTTTACATCTTCAACGTATAGAATTACACCATGGCGCGTATCTGGATGCTTACCAACAAGCTGAGGAGTTTTATTAGCAAGCTGAGGACTCTTAGTAGTTTGAGCGGTCATCATTCTAATTCCTTTTTAGTACCTACATGGGAGGGAGCTTCTTCTTTTGAAGTTGTAGGCCCACTATTAAACATTGATAGTTTGTCGAAGATATTAGGTAGCAAGCCTGCTATACCCTTTGGAAGTAAAAGCGTGACCAATACAAATAGTCCTCCGAGGGCGAAAAGCCAGGCTTCTGGCATAATAGCGGTGAATCGTGTCTTCGCGTAACTCACTACAATAGCTCCGATGATCGCACCATAAAGAGTGCAGCGTCCGCCAATCGCAACCCACACCACCATTTCTATTGAGTTGAGCGGAGAAAACTCACCAGGGTTTATAATGCCAACTTGAGGAACATAAAGGGCACCTGCTAAACCGGCTAACATTGCAGAAACGACAAATATCCATACTTTATAATGCTCTGGCTTATACCCTACGAAGCGAACGCGGCTTTCTGCATCTCGCGTAGCGGTAATAACTCTTCCCATTTTTGAAGAAACTATAAAATGACTAATGGCATAACCAATTGCTAATGCAATGGCTGTAGCAACAAATAACCCAAGTTTGGTACTGGGGTTTTGCAAAGAAAAACCGAATATTTCTTTAAAATCGGTTAGTCCGTTATTGCCACCAAATCCCATTTCATTTCTAAAAAATGCCAACATCAGGGCGTATGTCATTGCTTGGGTCATAATAGATAGATACACCCCGCTTACTCGCGATCTAAACGCCAGTGTTCCAAAAATAAAGGCAAGTAACCCAGGCCCTAGAAACACCATCACAACCATCCAAATTGCACTGCTACTTCCTGCCCAATACCAAGGAATTTCTGTCCAATTGAGAAAAACCATGAAATCTGGAAGGTCGGGATTGCCATAAACACCCCTGTCACCAATTTGACGCATAAGATACATGCCCATGGCGTACCCACCGAGTGTAAAAAAGGCGCCGTGCCCCAAGCTAAGCACGCCACAGTAACCCCATACTAGGTCAACGGCTAAGGCCAAAAGTGCATAGCACAAATACTTTCCAAAAAGACTTACTGTGTAGTCACTAACGTGTAACAAAGCACCGTCAGCGAAAACCAGATTACAAAAAGTTACGTAAGCGGTTGATAGAAATAAGACGCTCACCACTACATGAAGGTTGCTCAGCGTTTTAAATTTCTCTTGAAAAACGTTTAATAAATTAGTCATTAGTCTGCGCTCCTACCCTTTTGTGGGAATAAGCCTTTCGGACGTTTTTGGATAAACAATACCAAGCCTACCAGCACGATAATATTTGCCAGCACAGACCCCGTAATAGGTTCAAGAAATTTATTAATTGTACCGAGTGACATAGCCGCAACTAACGTTCCCCACAAGTTGCCTACTCCACCAAATACAACGACTAAAAATGAATCGATAATGTAGGCCTGACCTAGGTTTGGTCCGACGTTGGTCAATTGACTAAGCACTACACCCGCTACACCCGCAATACCCGAACCTAAACCAAAGGTAGCAGCATCTACCCAGTCACTTTTTATACTAAGCGCGCGTGCCATGTCCCTGTTTTGTGATACAGCGCGAACGTGCAAACCTAATGATGATTTTTTAAGGATTAACATCAGTGTAAAAAACACAACGAGCGAAAATATAATGATGTATAGCCGATTGTAGGTTAACGAAAAGACGGGATTTATAACCCAAGATCCCGTCATCCATTCAGGCGCCTGCACCTGTCTATTAAGTGGAGAAAAAACCGTACGCACTAATTGCTGAAGTATTAAAGATACGCCGAACGTAGCTAATAATGTCTCTAACGGGCGCCCTTTTAAGAAGCGAATTACGCCTCGCTCAATTAATACCCCCACAAACCCCGAAACTAAAAAGGCAGCGGGAATAGCCATTAATAGCGAATATTCGATAAGGGACGGAAAAGTAATTTGTATGACATATGTAGTATAAGCGCCCAGCATAATCATTTCGCCGTGCGCCATGTTAATTACACCCATCACGCCAAAAGTAATTGCTAAGCCAATTGCAGCTAACAATAATACTGAGCCTAAACTTAATCCAAAAAATACATTTTCAATAAATCCGTAGCGGCTGCGCTTTGCGTCTATATTTTTAATGACTTCATTGAGCGCCGCAGCTAGTTCTGCTTCTTGCGCATTGCGCTGACTTTGTGGCAATTCCCTTAATATATTTGCCATGGTATTTCGCACTTCAGGCTGCAGACTACTTTCTAAATCACTAACAGCAACTAGTTTGGCTTGATGCTCACCCGTTTTTAGCTGGTTTAATGAAAGCACCACATTCATTAATTCTGACACTTCTGGGTCTTCTTCTTTATCAAGCCGTAGCGTGATAGCGTCTAACCCCATCGTGGACGGATTGTCGAGTAACTGCTTTACGGCTTGTAGACGTACATCCTTATTAGGGGAATTTAAGTCTAGTACAGCGATAGCACTTCGGATTAAACCCCGCAGTCGGTTGTTTGTGCGTACCTTTCTAATTTTCGACTTTTTAACCGATGCGAGTTCTGAGTCATGCAATACATCAGTTAGTTCGTACTCTTTACCTACCTTTATAGCGGCAACAAGCAGCCTATTTGATTTGATATAGTACAAGTCACCGTTCAACACTAGTGACAATATTTCTCGGGTTTTTGGGTGAGGAACTTGGCTAATTTCTGTTACCAAAGATTCCATTTGGTTCAACTTCGCGCTTGGCAATTTAGCTGCGAGTGAATAAAGTGCAGCGTCATTCTCATTGCTAGGTTGAACGGTCTGAACATCTGCTGTTTGTGCATATACAGGTGCTTTACACAAGCATATTAAGCAGATGAATAACCAACTAACCCACCGGGTGTGCGTTCGAATCATCTTATATTCCTCTTATACAAAGCTTAATGCACAACGTTTAAGCCGCTTCTAGATGCTCTTGTACTAACAGTGGTAAATACACTCTATTTAAAGTACGTTTGGGATTCAGGCTCTTAACGTCATGGAGGCTGGCTACTTGTATGTCAGTAGCCAGGCTTCTCCACTCTCTTTAAAACTTCTAACCCGAACACTTACCCGTAGTTACATCAAAATTTCCACAACGAAGTGGTGCAGTCCAGTCCGACATGAGGTTTTTTGAACTCGGAAGAAAGTCTGACCACGCATCACCAATCACTGTATCTGGTGTTTCCCAAACCACTTCAAATTGACCATCTTCTTGAATTTCGCCTATTAGCACGGGCTTCGATAGGTGATGGTTTGCATTCATAACTGCGATGCTTCCTGTGAGATTAGGCACTGCGATACCGATCATCGCTTGCTCTACTTCGTCTACATCTGTAGTGCCTGCTTTTTCTACCGCTTTTACCCACATTTTGAAGCCAATATAAGTTGCTTCCATTGGGTCATTGGTTACACGTTCATCATCACCAATGTAGCTTTGCCAACTTTCGATAAATTCATCATTTTCATCTGATTCAACACTTTGGAAGTAATTCCAAGCAGCAAGATGTCCAACAAGAGGCGCTGCATCAAAGCCCGAAAGCTCTTCTTCACCTACAGAGAATGCCACCACTGGAATATCTTCTGCAGAAATGCCTTGGTTGCCTAATTCTTTGTAAAATGGAATGTTCGCATCGCCGTTAATTGTAGAAACCACAGCAGTCTTCTTGCCTGTTGAGCCGAACTTTTTGATCTCAGAAACAATACCTTGCCAGTCAGAATGACCAAATGGGGTGTAGTTAATAAGAATGTCTTCGTCTTTAACGCCTTTCGCATTCAGATACTCTTTTAATATCTTGTTTGTCGTGCGTGGGTATACATAATCAGTTCCTGCTAGAACCCAACGAGTAGCACCGATATCATTCATTAAATAATCTACCGCTGGTATAGCTTGCTGGTTAGGCGCTGCGCCTGTGTAGAACACATTCTTCGAAGACTCTTCCCCTTCGTATTGCACAGGGTAGAACAACAAGCCGTTGAGCTCTTCAATTACGGGCAATACGGATTTTCTTGACACTGACGTCCAGCAACCGAAAATCACATCGACCTTTTCCTGTGCCAGTAACTCCCGAGTTTTTTCTGCAAACAGCGGCCAGTTTGACGCGGGGTCAACTACCACAGCTTCTAGCTTTTTACCCAGGATACCGCCCGCTTTATTCTGTTCTTCAATCATCATCAACACTGTGTCTTTCAATGTTGTTTCTGATATTGCCATGGTGCCCGACAGCGAATGTAGTACACCTACTTTAATAGTATCTGCCGCTAACACGATTTGAGAGCAAAATGTACTAACTATAATTGTGCTGGCGAGGGCGATCTTTTTAAATTTCATTTGAGTATTCCTTTTATCAATGTGATTGAATTAGCTTAGAAAGTAACTAGTGCTTCAAGGGCCATAAGGTCTACATCTACCCCATTTTGTTCACCCATTCGGTATTCAAATACCACCCATAGGTTTTTGGTAAAGGTATAGCTTGGTGCAATCGTGATAGCGCTGCCATCTTCTACTTCTGCGCCACTTGCATCATCGATTGCATAGTCGTGATAACGTAAAGTAATAGCAAAATCGTTCATTGCGTAATTGCCCATGATTAAGTAACCAGAGGCTTCTGAATCGATGCCATAGCGATAGGCATAAGCTGGAGCGTTTTCTGAAGTGTTATATTCAACGGCAAGGGTGAGAGAGCCTTCTATATACGCGGCCCACAAATTTACCAGTGTGGTAGTTTCATCTGTTCCGTCGAGCTTGTCGCTTGAATAAAAAGCTTTTGCAATTGTGGCTTCAGTGGGCGTAACTGCTAACATTGCTTCAAACGCAGGATGATCTGTATCCCTGTTCTCACCTTCTAAGTCCCCTAAATCGTTAACCAATGACAAGGCAACTTGGTAGCCATTTCCCTTGTAAAAACCTGAAACTCCCTGCTGATAACCACCGTAAAAGTATGCGGCATAGCCAGTTCCTGAGTACTGATAGAGACCCGTTGGTTCTTCCGTTTCCCAACCTGTATAACTAAGAAAACGTCCTGCTTTTACACTAAAATTTTCTGATACTGCGTAGGAAATAAAAGCTTGTTCAATGTCGACTTCCTCTCCAGTTCCGTTGTCTTGGTATTCCAAGTCAACTTGCGCTGAAAACTTACTGTCAAAACTATAAAGAAAATCTATTTCGAATTGATCTAAACCGGATGACTGTTCGGTGCCAACTCCTTCAACGTCAACTGACGACCACGACATATCAATAAAGCCAGTAACCGAAAGACTGTCAGTTAATTTAAATTTATCGTCCGCGTGCGCCGTACCTGTGAGACTCAAAGCGATAAATCCAACGGCCGCGGCCGGTTTTAATGTTTGGGCTAGTTTCATTTGCATTCCTTTATTAAAGTAATCAGCACATGGTCAGTGAGCTCTATTTATTGTGTTTATTTCCAACACGTTCATTATGAGTTTTGAATGCAATGAAAAGAATGCGCAAAAGCACGCAACCACCTACGTATAAATACGCATGGTTAAGTGGTTTAACTTATGTAAGATGGGAAGATCTAAACAACGAAAGTTCGTTGATAAATAATGTATTTCTTTGTAATAACTCAAAAAAACGTAGCACTTTAAAATGCAATCTAATCAAAAAATAATTCCGACCCGACGCAGTTACAATAAACTTGTTGCGAATGAAATGATGGAAGATTTCGCTTTGCGTTTTACCGCGAAGAAAGCTCGAAAGTGGTCTTTGAATAAGGTTGCAGGAACTGCCCTCGGGATTGTTTCTTTTCTCGTACTAGAAGCTATTGGTGGTGCCGCCACAATTAATTTTGGGTTCATTAACGTGGCATGGGCAATCTTGTCAGTGGTGTTTGTTGTATTTTTGACCGGCACGCCTATCAGTTACTACGCGGCAAAATACGGCGTCGATATAGACCTGTTAACCAGAGGGGCCGGATTTGGTTACATAGGCTCTACTATAACCTCACTAATTTACGCCTCTTTTACGTTCATTTTTTTCGCACTTGAAGCAGCTATCATGGCGATGGCCTTGCACATCCTATTTGGCATATCTTTGGAAATCGGGTATGTGATTAGTGCATTAATAGTACTTCCATTAGTTACGCATGGGGTTAGTTATATAAGCCGATTTCAGGTTTGGTCTCAACCTATTTGGGTAATACTTCAGTTAGTGCCTCTCTTTTTCGTATTTCAGCATCCTGACAGCAATTTCAAAGACTGGATTGCTTTTACTGGAATTGGCGAAAATGAAACCGAGGCAGGCAATTTCAACTTACTTCTATTCGGAAGTGCTTCAGCTATATTACTTTCCTTAGTTGCGCAAATTGGTGAGCAGGTAGACTTTCTGAGATTTCTACCGGAAAGACCCAAAGCTGGCAGATTTAAATGGTGGTTTGCTTTGATAGCTGCCGGCCCTGGTTGGATTCTTTTTGGCGCATTAAAGTTATTTTTAGGGTCTTTTCTAGCGTACTTTGCACTTACTCAAGGCATGGATATTGACTTAGCCGACGATCCTGCACACATGTATAACCTTGCTTTTAGCTTAGTTTTTGACAACCCGACTATAAGCCTTATCTTTGCCTGTAGTTTTGTGGTTATTTCCCAGTTAAAAATTAACGTCGCCAATGCATATGCAGGCTCATTAGCGTGGTCTAACTTTTTCTCTCGTGTAACTCGCACTCATCCCGGCCGAGTGGTATGGACCATGTTCAATGTAGTAATCGCATTGTTGTTAATGGAGTTAGGCATATACCAAACGATAGAGACCATGTTATCCGTTTATTCTGTATTGGTATTGTCATGGCTAAGTTCTGTCGTAGCTGATTTAATTATAAACAAACCGCTAGGTATTAGCCCTAAACACATTGAATTTAAACGTTCTCATCTATACGACATTAACCCTGTGGGGATTGGCGCAATGTTCGTGTCTTCTTTCATCGGTATAACGGGCCATTACGGCTGGTATGGTGAAACAACTCAAGCTCTCGCCTCATACGCTGCCTTTTTCTTACCTTTTATCTTGGTTCCTGTCATTGGAACGCTCACCGGTGGTAAATACTATTTGGTTGATAATAAAGTAGCTATTACACAAGCCAGCTGTGTATGTTGCATATGTGAAAATGAATTTGAGCAGGAGGATATAACTTTTTGTCCAGCCTATAGTGGGGTCATCTGCTCGCTATGCTGTTCATTAGATGTAAAGTGTGGAGATATATGTAGGCCAGAAGCTACGCTCTCCACACAATCCCAAGTGTTTTTTCACCGCTTTTTAAGTATCGACCTCCTTAAAACCTTAACTACCCCTATGTCACAATTTATAGCGCTAACATTTGCGCTAAGTTGTGTTAGTGCCAGCATATTATATTTAGTTTACCTTCAAGTACCTTCTACCTCAGATGCAAATGTACTCTTTGCAGATATGCTAATTAAAATATTTTTCTTACTCTCTATTATTATCGGTGTTCTAAGTTGGCTATTTATTTTAGCGAGAAGTGCTAACAGAATAGCCCTTAAGGAACTTCGTTCCCAAGCGTCAGCTTTGGCCGATGAAATAGGAGCCCATGAAGTAACGTCCATTGCGCTTGAAAAAGCAAAGAATGCTGCAGAGGCTGCAAATGAAGCCAAGAGCCGGTATTTAGCGGGATTGAGCCATGAGCTACGTACTCCATTAAATGTGATGCTAGGCTATTCACAGCTTTTAGGTAAAGACGGTAGTTTAAGTGAAAAACAACGGGACACTATGGGCATCATGCGAAGAAATGGGGAGCACCTCGCCAACTTGATTGAAGGCCTGTTGGAAATATCAAAAATAGAAGCTGGCCGCCTAACACTTCACCGTGATGAATTTAATATTAGAGCCATACTGAAACAACTCATCGATATGTTTGAATTGCAGGCAAGTAAGAAAGGTCTCAATTTTCACACTAACATCAGTACAAAGCTTCCCGATGTAGTGGTTGGCGATAAGCAAAGACTTAGGCAAATATTGATTAATTTAATATCTAACGCTATCAAATACACAGAGACCGGTAACGTTAGATTCGATGTTCAATATAGAAATGAAGTCGCGATCTTTGTTGTTGTAGACACTGGTTCCGGTATAAGCGAAGCACATAAAGAAACCATTTTTCAGCCCTTTGAGCAAATTAGAAATACACATACACAGGCGATTGGTGGCACTGGGTTAGGATTAACGATATCTCGCTCATTAACTGAATTGATGGGCGGCGAACTAAGCTTTAAAAGTTTACTAGGGAAAGGTTCAACATTTACTTTGCGCTTAATGCTTCCACGCATTATTCAACATCAAACCACGCCGGAAAATCATAGCCAACAAGTTTGTGCATACTCAGGCACGCGTAAAACTATATTAGTGATAGACAATGAGCCTCATCAACAGCAGTTGCTTAAAGATGTATTAACTCCACTTGGTTTTAATGTATTGCTAGCGGAAAATGAGAAGGAAGCGTTCTCTCAATTAGAAAATCACCACATTGACTTAGTTACATTAGATGTAAAATTATCTAACTCGAGTGGATGGGATTTGCTGTCAACACTAAGAATAGATAGTTGGTTGATGCCAGTACTCATGGTTTCAGCCAACGCTCGCGAGTTAGAGCACCATACGGCCCAAACCCAACTGCATAACGGGTATATTTCAAAGCCGTTTAATTTAGACTCTCTATTCAATCAAATTGGGCAGTTGTTAGAGCTTAATTGGGAATATTCCCCCAATGAAACCACAAGCATAACGCAGACAAAAAAACAGCTACGAACGCCCGTCACATCAGACCACTACAGAGAATTGATTACATTAGCTGAAATTGGGTATCTATCTGGGTTTAATAGCAAGCTAACGGAAATAGAAACCCATCATTATTTTTCGCCTGATGTAGAGTCAAATATAAAGCAACATATTTCCCAATGTAACTTTCCAGAAATAATCAGATATTTAGGTGAGTGTATTCATGAATAATATCAGTGATGTCGTGCTAGTTGTCGATGACTCCCCCGAGTCGCTGGGGATGTTAAATGTCGCATTAAATACCCAAGGTTTCACCGCGCTTGTAGCTTTAAACGGTATTCAAGCTTTGGCTATTGTTGAGAAAGTTAAACCCGACGTTGTACTTCTCGATGCCGTTATGCCTGAAATGGATGGTTTTGAAACCTGTAAGAGACTGAAGAAGATACTCCCTAACACCCCAATTATATTTATGACAGGGTTAACTGAAATAGACGATGTAGTAAAAGGTTTCGATGCAGGAGGGATTGATTACGTCACCAAACCTATTTCCCCTGATGAAGTCATCGCTCGAATAAAAACCCACATACAAACAGCGAAGCTCGCCTTGAGTGCACAAAGTGCGCTTGATAGGACGGGCAGCAATACTTTTTGTGTAAGCCCTGAAGGCCGCTTGTCTTGGGCAACTCCAAATGTTCATCAGTTTATCGAAAAAATATGTGGCAAGGACACTAGCCCGTGGGCGAGTATCTCAACAAAGCTTGCTCCTTGGCTTCAAAGTAGCGACTTGAAAGAGTCGGCTATATTGACAATAAACTGCTTTTTATCCCCTTTGCCCATTCAATATTTAGGTATTCAAGATTCCTATCACTTACTTAAAGTTGTAGAACCTTCGACGAGCAAAACATCTACATACTTACAAGAAAATTTACCTATCACCAAACGCGAATCTGAAGTTCTCTACTGGATTTCTTTTGGTAAAACGAGTTGGGAAATATCTCAAATTCTTGATATTAGTCCTCGGACAGCAAATAAACATCTTGAACAGATATACAAAAAGCTTGGAGTAGACAATAAAACCTCTGCCGCAGCTATCGCCCTGAGGCTTTTAGAACGTTAGAAATATACTTAAATGAAGAAATAAATTTACGTTAAATCTATCCACCTTAACTACATTTTCAACTGCCCATACCCCCCAATTCACTATTTTCGAACTTGCCAGCAATGATATGTTATATTATAACAATATTAACCTTAAATATTTTGAGCGAATTCCGATGAAGAGTAATAAACTCCCCGTTACTGTGCTGTCAGGTTTCTTAGGTGCAGGTAAAACAACTGTCCTTAGTCATATTCTTAATAACCGTGAAGGCAAACGCGTGGCGGTTATCGTTAACGACATGAGCGAGGTTAATATTGACGCTTCTATCGTTAAAAGTGATGTGTCGCTGAATCACAGTGAAGAAAAGTTGGTTGAGATGAGTAACGGCTGCATATGCTGCACGTTGCGGGAAGATTTGCTTCTAGAGGTTAACCGCCTAGCGACAGATGGCAGTTTTGACTACTTGCTTATTGAGTCTACCGGTATATCAGAGCCCCTTCCCGTGGCAGAGACCTTCACCTTTGCCGATGAAGACGGTGTGTCGTTATCAGATATTGCTAGTTTAGATACCATGGTGACAGTGGTTGATGCGGTCAACTTCAGTAAAGACTACGAAGAAGCCAAGTATTTACAAGAAACCGGTGAATCCCTTGGTGAAGAGGACGAGCGCAGTGTCGCTGATTTGCTCGTAGATCAAGTTGAATTTGCCGATGTTATCCTAGTCAGCAAAACTGATTTGGTAGACGAGGAACATGTTGCTAATTTAACCGCTATTTTGAAAAGCTTAAATACATCGGCAAAAATTATTCCTATAAATAAAGGCAATATCGATATTGATGAGGTGCTTGGCACACAACTATTCAATTTCGAGAAAGCCCAGCTTGCCCCAGGCTGGCTTAAAGAAATGCGGGGGGAACACACGCCAGAAACTGAAGAGTATGGCATTAGTAGTTTTAGCTATCATGCACGCCGTCCTTTCCACCCGCAAAAGTTTTATAACTTTTTGCATACCACCGAAAACTACGGAAAGTTACTACGCTCCAAAGGTTACTTTTGGTTAGCCTCGCGGCCTGAGTGTGCGGGACAATGGAGCCAAGCCGGTGGTATTGCTCATTATGGTTATGGTGGTATGTTTTGGAAAGCTCTGCCAAAGTCAGAATGGCCTGAAGATGAAGAATATTTGGCCTCAATAGAAAAGCAATGGATGGAACCTTTCGGCGACATGCGCCAAGAGTTAGTCTTTATTGGGCAAAACCTTGATGAAGCCACAATTACCAAAACCTTGGATACTTGCTTACTAGACGATGAAAGCCTTATAAAGGGGGTGGATTATTGGCGAACCCTTCCCGATCCATTTCCTCGTTGGGAGGGTTTATAATGGCACAAGCGCTAGCTGCTAACCCCTTAACCGAAAGCCCCCCGACTACTGATAAGCGCATTAAAAAGTCGAGTACGTCGGTAGAGCCTATTGTGCTTACCGATATCTATAACGACGAGTGTAATATTGCGATTTGGCAACGCCACTTAGACGATACCTTTTTAACCTCGTTAGCTACCTTCGTAAAAGGTGGCGGCAAGCTTACTGCTGCAAGACAATTAAGTTCCGATTCAGCCGAAGCCTATATTCGCACCTTAGCCGACGGCCAACCTTTTGCGCCCCAATTACATACCTATATAGCCGAGCTCGTCGACATGTTTATCTGCTTGTTTGAGGCTAATACCATTGGTTTTAGGTTATCAACATTAGACAAGGCCATGTGCCCTCGTTTTCATGTTGATAGAGTATCTTGCCGTTTAGTGACCACCTTTGTTGGACCGGGCAGCCAGTGGCTAGAACACGATAACACCGACCGCACAATGCTAGGCCACAAAAGCGGCGCATTAACCGATGACCATTCGGGTTTATATCGTACAGCACAAGATATACAAACCTTGGAAACGGGTGATGTCGCAATTCTAAAGGGAGAGTTGTGGCAAGGTAATGAGAACGCTGGAATAGTGCATCGTTCACCGCCGGTATCAAGCAGCCAACCGCGTGTTGTGATGACATTAGATTTGATTGATTAATTGATTGAGAGCACGCCAGCTAATTGTGTTCCTGCTTAGGTGACAAGTGAGTTGGCTTAATAGCAATACGCTAAGCCAACTGACTTAAAACACTTACCGTTTGCGCTATTAAGCTAGCTCAGGAACACTGCATTTGTATTGCTTGTAGATATCGAACTCACTAGCTGGCACTGGCTTTTGGAACAAATACCCCTGCCCATATTGGCAGTTTAGCTTCTGTAGCATTGCGTAACACATATCAGTTTCAATGCCTTCGGCCACCACCTCCATATCCAGTTCATGCCCCATGGCGATAATGGTACTGGCAATGGTGTTATTTGCAGGCATAAAGCTCTTGTCTATTTTTAATACATCAAAAGGTAAATTCTTAAGATAGCTTAGGCACGAATACCCCGTACCAAAGTCATCGAGTAACAGTTGCACACCCAGCTCAGATAACCTGTACAGCGATGCAACGCAGGCTTGCTCTTCCATAATGGCAATATTCTCGGTTACCTCAATATGTATACACTCTGCGGGCAACGATAAGCTAGCCAGAATATCTGCGAGCCTTTGCGCGAAATGCTGATCTTTAAGCTGATGTGATGACACATTGATTGCCATTGCATGATGCGTAGCGCCTGCATCATGCCATGCTTTGCATTGTTCACAGGCTTGTTGTAATACCCAATTTCCTATATCAATAATTTGTCCCGAATGCTCGGCAATAGGAATAAACTCATCGGGACCAATGGCTTCGTTATCTGGGTTAGTCCATCTTAATAGCGCTTCACTCCCAACTGTCACGCCATCCTCAAGCCTAACAATCGGTTGATAAACTAAGCTAAACTCATTGTTAGCAATAGCATGATGAAGCTGACTTACCAGTTTTAGTTTGCGGTTTTGTTTAATGGCCGATAATTTATCGAATGCTTGATACTGATTCTTGCCCGCCTCTTTAGCTTGGTACATTGCCGTATCGGCATGCTTTAGCAGCAATGAGGAATTAGCGCCGTTTTGTGGGTAGCAGGCTACACCAATACTCGCAGTGATATAGTAGTCGTTATTGCCAAGCTGCACAGATTTACTGATAGTGTCTAATATTCTATGGGCAATGAAATCAATGGTTTCAATTGATTCAAAACAGTCTGTTACCGCCACAAATTCATCACCACCAAAACGAACCACCACATCGGTAGCGCGAATTGCATCTGAAATTCGCTGCGCCATAGTGATTAAAAGCGTGTCGCCTAACGCGTGGCCTAAGCTATCGTTAATGTCTTTAAAGTGGTCAAGATCGATAAACATCACCGCGAAGGGCAAATTACTGCGCTCCGACATATTAATGGCTTTGTCTACAGTATGTTCAAGCAAGTTTCTGTTCGGCAAGCCCGTTAACGCGTCGGTATGCGCCATTTGTTTATTTCGTTTCTCGCTTTCAGCTAGGGCTTTCATCGCCTCTTCCCTGCTGGTAAGCCCCGATGACACAGCCCGAGAAATAAATGCAGCAAATAACAAAACCACTATTGATGACAAAATAATAATAGAGAGGGTAATGTTAGCCACGAAATTTACCGTTTTCTCGACGGGTATCTCAAAGTCAGAAGAGTTTGTTCTAAAATCCCTAAGCGATTTTACTATCTGGTCTTGTAGTGTTTGTTGACTAACATTACCCGCTTCATAATCGGCCAGCGCAGCCAATGAACTATTAGCACTTTGAACGTCACGAGTACAAATATCAATAACCGACTCTGTGCCAATAATTTTCATGATAAAACGCTCTGTATTACCAATCATCGACAAACAATCTAAAGGCTGCTCCCGAATGTTGAGAATGGTTTGACGAATATCATCTAATTTCACAGGGTGCGCGTCTGAAAAAAGTTCTGCGGGCGCAGAAATTTGTTCGCTTAATTCAGACGTGTATTTAAAGTGCCTAACATTTAATTGATGAAAGAAATTACTGTGATTTAGGGTAAAAAAACACCAGACGAGAATTAGCGCAAAGACGAAAAATGTAAACGTTAAAACAGGTAACGCCTTCCTTATGCCACTGTTCTTCACATCCATTGTTCAGGTTGCTCTTTTTATATGTGCTCGCTGCAAGCAAGTCACTGTTACATGTATGTACGCTAGCGGCGAACGATTATTTTTCAGAGTTATACTATTGAATTTATAGCAGGTAATCGTGTTTAAGCAAACGAACAGTAAGTTTTAAAAATTTTGTTATAAGCCTATATTCGATTTTAGATACGTAGGGCATGCAAACAAAGACCAATACTT
>OJBC01000062.1_pt1 | contig 53700 bp, 43 predicted proteins | sample 1590351 | NCBI WGS metagenome assembly OJBC01 (sample SAMN05416892, study PRJEB24817) | seawater metagenome | isolation source: Sea water | place: Canada:Atlantic | collected 2013-11 | reverse complement strand
CCCGAAGAAGTGGAGCGCATTTTAGAGATTTTTGACCTCACGTCAACCGCTAATTGTAATTAAATTGCATAAAAGTGTTTGTTTGCCTTTTAATTGTACAGCTGGTGCTTTTAATAAGCTAAAGCAGTGTAAATAGCATGCTGTTCAAATGAAAATACTATTATCTCTGTTTTTTCTTTTGCTCATACTAAGTTTTTAAAGTCTATTTTCTACAAAGCTAGTGCAAAGAGTGAAAGCTACAGTTAAAAATTAATGCTATATAGGTGTTTTTACTAATTTTTATAAACGAATATCGTGACTGGGAATGTTATATAGGTATATAGCTGAATAAATTGCATAAAAATTACACTTATTCTTGCACATTGCTAAAAGGTGGGTAACATAGAATTGCAATTTAAGTTTCTTATAAAATAATAATTAGGTATCCATTATGAAGTCTCCTCAACCATTAACGCTCATAGTAGCGTTAGTTTTCTCTGTAGCTATATACTTTTTAGCAAACGGTGATGTTATTGAACTTACCAGTATCAGCGCCGCTGTTATTGCTTTTGTTTGTGCATTCATCGCCCCGTTAATTGGCAAAGCTGAAACAAGTGTACAAGATGCAGACACAAGTATAAGTACTCTCTATGTTGGTAATTTACCTTATAGAGCTAATGAAGCTGCAGTAAGAGAGCTTTTCTCTGAATATGGCCAAGTTCAATCCGTTAGATTAATGAAAGATAAGCATACAGGGAAAAGACGTGGCTTTGGTTTTGTAGAAATTTCGTCAGCTGATGCCGACAAAGCGATATCTTCACTAAACGATAGTGAATTTCAACAGCGAACTTTAAAAGTTCGTGAAGCAAAAGAACGCCCAGAACCAGTTTCTGAGTAACCTGTTTATTTAAATACATTAGTAATGTTTTAATGTTTCAAATGCCGTTTATTTAGTAAACGGCATTATTCACCTTCAAATGTCAGCAAACCCACACCGATTTACCATTCTTTTATTCTAAATAAATGAATGCTCTCACTTATGTTCATCGTTTTGTATAAATTTTCATAGTTAATATGCTGTTATTTTCTAAATTTCACTTTATTGCTTAATTATTGATTTCTTTACTGATTAATAATTAAAAAAGGTGACATAAGTTGAAAAATCAAATAAAGTGTTAAAAAATGTAAACAAAGGGAGTTGATTACTATAATAATGAATAATACTAAGAGAATATAATGCTACAAAAAGTTTTTCTGTTTTTTTTAAAATTAACTGCCCTATTTTTAATCTCGATATCTTCTGCATATGCAGCCTCCGCACCTACTGTAGCTAACTTTTCTCCTGCGGAGTCGTTTATTGGTGAAGGGTTTTGTTTTAACGCAAACTTTACCAATAGTTCATCAGATATTGGCTATGGCCCATATTACTTACTAAATCTAGCTCCAGATTTAACATATCAGTCAGCAACATTTAGTGGGCTAGATTTAGAATTGGTTTCTAGTCAAACCTATGATGCGACAGAAACCTTAAATGATCCTATCTCTGGTTTACCTTTTACGGGAACTGAAGATGGAACTCTAGTAGCACTTACGATACCTGTTGGCTCGGTTTCAAATAATCAACAACCCTTGCAAGTGGAAGTTTGTCTTACGGTCGCTTTGGATGCTGAACCAAATATATTGCAAACTGACGCAATAGGAATAGTACCTGGTTTTCAATTTGGCGATAGTGCTACAGGCACAAAAGGGGAAGATACAATTGTTGGCTCTGCTGACAGTAATGACTTTACTCCTACCGTTATAAAATACACTATTTCAGATAGCACAGCAGAATCAGAAAACCCACCAGGTCCCGAATGGACTTACCCTGTTGTTGCAATTGCGGATATAGCTTCAACTAGAACAGTTGCTCCTATAACATTTCCTACCATTACTTTACCTGGCAATGTTAAATATGAAGGCCCTTTTTCAATTGTTGGTGGCACTGATTGTACTATATCGCCAGATGAAGCTACATTAGCGGCTAACTCAGGTGTAGGAAATGATGTAGACATCAACATCAGTTGTGCTTCAGGAACAGGTACAAATGGTAATTCGCAGGATATTCGTGCTGAATTTGACGTTTATATTACTGACACTTTAAATGCTATGACTTGCGACAGCAATTCAGCCATTAACTCAGCTAAGCATTTAGTGTTAAGAAAAAGTGTTGCTGGCAGCGGCACACCTGGCTCTACTGTTACCTATACTTATGCTTATCAAACCTCTGAATATATTGATGGTTTAAACAACTTTACGGTTACTGATATTTTACAAGATGGTATTAGTTACAGTGAGTTTGCTAGTAATCAAATTCAGTTATCTATTCAGCACAACGGCAGTAATAGCGCTACAACAACTTTAAATACTAACTTTACTGACTCTGGTACTTCATCAACGTTTGAAGATGCCGATATATTAGCAGCTATTGTTGCCGCAGGAGGCAGTATTGGGCCAGCGGAAAGCGGCACGATTACTTATACTGCGGTTATTGATCAAGATTATGATAACGGCCAACCTGTACTTACCCGTGATACGATTAGTAATGACGTTACCGCGACATACGGTTTAAGCGATGCGAGTGGCGCTCAAGGTTGTTTCGAAGATTCTAGTGCTACCGTAACTATTGATGATATTGATATCAGCAAAAACACCATAGGTTCAAGTACTGTTAAGCCTGGCGATATTGTACAATTCCAATTAACCATGGAAATCCCTTCTGGCGATGCAAATAACGTAGTGTTAACTGATGTATTGCCTCTACCTGTATTTACTGCAACAGACTTTCCTGCGGCAACACAAACAAGTTCAACTCCTTATCCTGGCTCTGCTAGCGCTGGTAACTTTATCGAATATGCGGGTACTTCTGATTATAATGGTGATTTTACTGTTACGCGTGATGCCGGTTCAAACAGTATCAATATTGATTTTGGTAACATTAGTACCGGCACTGCAAGTTCAAAAAATATTGTAATTAATGTATATGCTCTAGCAAGTAACGAACCGTATGCTGATGGTTTAAGTCTTGCCAATCTATTGAACGCTTCAACTAATAACACCGCCACCGATAACGCTACTAACACCACGGTGGCACAAATAACGGTTCGCGCTCCAGACGTTTCGATTACAAAAACCATAACCAGTGATACTAGTGATTTAGATGCAGGCGATCAAATTGACTATTTAATTACCTTGGAAAACACAGGTGGTGCTGATGCTTTTGACGTAACACTAACCGATATATTTGAAAGTACAATTGATGCTTCTTCATGTACTGTACCCGTATTAACCGGTGGTAGTGGTGGCTATTCTGGAGATTTTTCTACCGGCCTAGTTTTAGATGACACCTTAGCTTCTGGAGGTGGTTTAGGTGAAGCAGGTTCTGGTGATGAAACGGCAACCTTAACTTTTTCTTGTAATATCAGTAGTGATATTGCTGCGGGCACTAGCATAGATAATACCGCGAGTATGTCCTTTGCCGCAGGTGAAGGTGAATCTGCGTTTCCAACCCGAGAAAGTACCATTACAGCAACAAGCATTCGAGCAAGTGTTGTTAAAACATTAGTATCTACTTCAGAAACTGATAGCACCTCTAGTGATAGCCGAGATGAATTAGCTATTGGTGAAATAGCACGTTTTAGAATTGTTACCGCCCTGCCTGAAGGCCTTCATAGCACTGTTAATCTGAGAGATTTACTGCCACCAGAACTAATTTATCAAGACGATGGCAGTGCAAAGTTTGGTTTTGTCGGTGCAGGGGTAAGTTCATCTGAAATCGCCGATCCTGGTACTTGTACTTATACATTAGCAGACTCTAATGCGAGTCCCGACTGTGATATAACAGCAACCAATGGCTCTTTTAGCGCCGGTACCGACCCTACTTTCAATTTAGGTACAGTAACGAATAGCGATGATGATGCTGATGAAGAATATATCGTACTTGAAATCAATGCAGTTAAAGTTGACGGTGGAAACGTTAATTTCTCTAACCGAGGTCGATATACCGACAGTACAGGAAATGATACTTCAAACTCATTAAACCTAAAGCGTGTCGACCCTACCTTAACACTTAGTAAGGATGCAGATAATGCCGGTGGTGATGCCGGTGATGCCATTACTTACACATTAACAATTACTGCTCCAGCAAGCTCTGACTCAAGCGCTTTTGATCTCAGCTTGGTCGATATTTTACCGACAGAATTAATTTATGAGTCAGGCACCGCAACTTATGGTGCTTGTGATGCAGCGACCAAGAGTTTTGACGATAGTGATCCAAATGGCGCAGGATTTTCGCTGACTATTGATAAATTAGCAGCCAATGAGAGCTGTATATTTACTTACGATGCAAATGTTTCATCAGCTGCGACCCCTGGACAAGAAATTACCAATAATGCCACTTTGTCATGGACTAGTTTAGACGGCTCTGGAAGCAATTTATCTGGTTCAAGCCCCGGAACTGAAAAAACTTATCAAGCTACAAACTCTGCAACCGTAACAGTTGAATTAACAACATCGGAAAAATCTATTGTTAGCACAACATTCGCACATACCAGTGAAGCAGGTTCAGGTACTAGTTCATCAGAACGTTCGCTTTCAATCGGGGAAGAAATTAAATATCGTTTAGTTGTAACCGTACCAGAAGGCTCTGCGGAAAACTTTATTGTCAGAGATAACCTTCCCGAAGGGCTAGAGTATGTAAATAATACAGCCTTTGTTTCATTAGTCAGTAATGGTGGTTTATCATCAAGTTTAGGGGCTGGTCTTTGTGCAGGAGGTAGCCAAGCATCAACAGATCCAAATGTAACACCTAATTGTGCCATTACACCTAATTTAGGGGCGTCTGGAAATTCTGTTGATTTTGATATGGGTGATATTACCAACAGCGATGCAGATAGTGATCTAGAATATATTGTTATTGAATTTTCGGCATTAGTAATAAACCAACTTTCAAATCAACAAAATGTAACTTTATCAAATCAATTTGAAGTATTACTCAGTAACATTCAGAACTCTGTATCTAATAACATGTTAGCAAACATATTAGAACCACAGTTATCACTTACCAGTACAACAACGCCGAGCTCAGTAGATAACCGTACTAATGAAACACCAACATTTGCATGGTCATTAGTATTGACAAACGAAGGGTTAGCTCAAGCATTTCAAATTCAAGATGGTGACAGCGGTAACTGGCAAGTTCAACTTCCTAGCGGTGTTGAAAACATTACTGCATTAGATGTTTCAAGCACAGGCACTGTAGTTGATAACACAAACCTATCTACAGCAATAAGTAGCTCAGACTTTACGGTAAGTGGTGCAGATAATAACTTGCTAAGTATTAACCGTATTTTTTCCATGAGCCCTTCGGCTACACTAACCATTACCTTTAACACCAATTTACAAGCTACTGTTAAACCAGGCACAACCTTAACAGCGAATACTGATATTGATTATGCTGGGCAACAATCTGGAGCTTCAGCTGAAAATGTGCGTAACTTTGCTGACATTACAACAGGCACAGGCAACACCCCTGTTACTTCTACAAGTGCACCTTTAAATAATTACCGCACACAAACAGCAACGAGTGTAGTAACAACAACATCAACACCGGTTATAGGTGTAGCAAAAGAGTTAATTAGTAATACTTTTGATCCTGCTGACGGTACGTTTGATATTGTTTATCGATTTTATGTGGAAAACAGCGGCGATGTCGCGTTAAGCAACATTCAACTTACTGATGATCTTGCTGCCACTTTTAACCCTATAGCTTCAGGCGATATCAATGTAACCTCGATTACCAGCACAGATTTCACGGTCGATGGAACGTTTGATGGCATTAGTAACACTACATTAATAGATAACACTACACCTTCGGATTTAGCAATTAACGAAACTAAAACTTTAGACATTGCTGTTACTGTTAGTCCAGGTACAGATCTTAATACTTACAATAATAGTACTACTGCTGAAGCAGAAAGTGCTCGAGATGATACAAATACAACTAACGATACCTCAGTTAATGGTTCTGATCCGGATACAGCCAACGACGGTCCCGACAATGATACTAGCCCAACACCTGTTACCTTTGCGGTCGACCCTGCTCTTGGATTAGCTAAGTCAATTAATGGTGCCATTCAGAATAATGCCGACGGTACTTATACTTTTAATTATCAATTTAATGTTAAAAATACCGGCGATGTAAACTTAACTGATCTACAAGTTATTGATAATTTAAGTACCACTTTTGCCAGTGCTGATAGCTTTAGTATTAGCACACCAACAAGTGCAGACTTCACAGTAAATGCAAGTTTCAACGGTGTAGGTGACACTAATTTATTAGCGGCAAACCAAAGTTTAGCGGTAGGTGATAGTGGCACTATTAATTTAGAAGTCACAGTAACACCGGGTTCAACATTAACTTATAACAATAGCGCGACTACTTCTGCAAATAGTCCTAACGGAACTGCTAACGACACCTCAGATAACGGCACCGATCCTGAAACCAATAATGGTAATGCGGCCGATGACGATGCAACACCCGTAACCTTTGCTGAAGCACCGGCTATTGGCGTAGCTAAAACTGTAAGTGCAGGCCCTACCAATAATGGTGATGGTACACATACGCTAACTTACTCTATGGTGGTTAAAAATACTGGTGATATCAGCCTAAGCAATGTGCAAGTTGTTGATGACCTTACCACGACTTTTAGTGGCGCTACCTTTGTTGTTGATGCCAAAAGCACTGGTGGCACACTCACCATAAACAATGCCTTTAATGGCGATGGTGATAAAAATTTATTAGCCGCAAACCAAAACTTAGCGGTTGGCGAAAGCGAAACGATCAGCTTAACGGTAACCGTTACACCAGGCACTAACCTAGGTCCATACAACAACAGTGCAACCGCTGGCGCTACTAGCCCAAGTGGTGCAACGGTTAATGACACCTCAGATAACGGTACTGACCCAGAAACAAACAATGGTAATGCTGCCGATGACGATGCAACACCCGTAACCTTTGCTGAAGCACCGGCTATTGGCGTTGCTAAAACCGTAAGTGCAGGACCTACCAATAATGGTGATGGTACACATACGCTAACCTACTCTATGGTGGTTAAAAATACTGGTGATATCAGCCTAAGCAATGTGCAAGTTGTTGATGACCTCACCACGACTTTTAGTGGCGCTACCTTTGTTGTTGATGCTCAGAGCACTGGCGGCACACTCACTATAAACAATGCCTTTAATGGCGATGGTGATAAAAATTTATTAGCCGCGAACCAAAACTTAGCGGTTGGCGCAAGCGAAACGATCAGCTTAACGGTAACCGTTACGCCAGGCACTAACTTAGGTCCATACAACAACAGTGCAACCGCTGAAGCAACTAGCCCAAGTGGTGCAACGGTTAATGACACCTCAGATAACGGCACCAACCCTGAGACCAACAATGGTAATGGTGGTTTGTCTGATAGCACCCCAGTGAGTTTTGTTGAAAATCCAGCGATTGGCGTTGCAAAAAGTATCAGTGCAGGCCCTACAAACAACAGCGACGGTACCTATACCTTAACTTATGCGTTAGTAGTTAAAAATACCGGTGCCATTAATTTATCTAATGTACAAGTTGTGGATAATTTAAATACCACCTTTAGTGGCGCAACTTATGTGGTTGATTCAAAGTCGACTGTTGGCTCTCTCAATATTAATAATGCATTTAACGGTGATACAGATACCAACTTACTTGCTGCAAATCAAAATCTAAGTGTCGGTGCTCAAGATACAATTTCAGTTACCGTTACGGTAACACCTGGCAGCAACCCGACTTACAGTAACAGTGCTACTGGTAGCGGTGACAGTCCAAGTGGAGCAAGTGTTAGCGACATTTCTGATGCAGGTAGCGATCCAGAAAGTAATAACGGTGCAGGCGGTTTTGATGATGCAACCACCGTAAACTTTGACGAGTCTCCTGCTATAGGTATCGCGAAAAGAATTAGCTCAGCCGTAGTTAATAATAATGATGGTAGCTATACCTTAACCTACTCTATGCTAGTGCAAAATAATGGTGATATTGAATTAAACTCAGTACAAATTATTGAAGACTTTGCTGTTACTTACCCTTCACCTGCTACTGTGCAAGTTGATAACGTCGTTAGTAATAATTTCACTGTAAATCCTAGCTTTAATGGTTATAGCGATAAGAACTTACTTTCGGCAAATCAAACGTTAACGTCAGGTGCGTTAGCTTCATCTTCTGCGACACTTGATCTTACTATTACCATTATTCCTGGTGCTAACTTAGGTCCTTACAATAATACGGCAAAAGTAAATGGTACAAGCCCAAGTGGCGCGGTTATCAGTGATGATTCTGATGATGGTACTGATGCCAATGGTGATAATGGTGATGGTAATTTAGCTACGCCAACACCAGTAACATTTACAGAAGCACCCGCTATCGGTATTGCAAAAGAGATTAGCGGTCCAGTGACTAACAATGAAGATGGCAGTTACAGCCTTATTTATAGTATTGTCGTAAGAAATATTGGTGACGTGATCTTAAGCAACGTGCAAGTTTCAGAGCCACTATCAACAACATTTAATGGCGCTAGTTTTACCCTTGGTACCATTAGCAGTGCTGATCTTAATATCAACAATGATTTTGATGGTGCTAGTGATAATAACTTACTTGCTTCAGCTCAAAGCTTAGCGATAAATACCTCAGCGACTATTTTAGTTCCGGTTACCATAACACCTGGTACTAACTTAGGGCCTTATAGTAATACCGCTGTCGCAACAGGTGAAAGCCCAAGTGGTGATAATGTTACAGACAATTCTGATAATGGTAGCGATCCGGCCACCAATAATGGTGATGCAGGTAATGATGATGCAACCGTCATTACTTTTACTGAAGCACCGGATATTGGCATAGCAAAAGCGATGACTGGCGTCAGTAATTTAGGTGATGGACGTTATCAAGTGAATTACCAGTTCAATGCTAAAAACACCGGTGATATTGTTTTAAATAATGTGCAAGTAACTGAAAACTTAGCCAATATATTTGCCGATGCCAATACATTTAGCGTATTAAGTTTGAGCAGTACGCAATTAACAGTAAATTCAGGTTTTGACGGTAGTACCGACACGAACCTATTAGACCTAAATCAAACACTGGCTGCTAGCGCCACTGCAACAATAGAACTTAGCGTAATTATTACGCCTGCTGGTGATCTTGGACCTTATAACAACAGCGTTTCTATATCGTCAACAAGCCCAAGTGGTGATAATTTCAGTGATGTTTCTGACAATGGTACTGATCCTGAAAGCAATAACGGTGAAGGCGGCCTGGATGATACAACACCTGTAACATTTGCCGAAGCACCTGCCATCGGTATTGCTAAATTGTTAGTGGCAGAGCCTACTAACAACAACGATGGTACATACAACTTAAGCTACCAGTTAGTGGTGGAAAACATCGGTGATATCTCTTTAAGCAACGTACAAATTGTCGAAGATTTACGGGCAACTTTCCCGGCACCTGCTACGTTTGTTGTTAACGCATTAAGTGCAAATACCTTAACGGTAAATGCTGATTTTGATGGCGAAAGCGATAGCAATATTTTAGCTGCTAACCAAAGCCTTGCCGTTGCCGCAAAAGATACCTTGTTACTACAACTAACCGTAACGCCGGGCGCAAACCTTGGCCCATACAACAATACTGCTGTCGCTTCAGGCCAAAGCCCTAGCGGTGATGATGTTAATGATAACTCAGATAATGGTAGCAATACCTCAGGCGATAATGGTGCAGGCACTAATGATGATGCAACCCCAGTTACCTTTACTGAAGCACCAGCCATAGGCGTAGCAAAAGCCATGACCAATGTCACCAATAACGGTGATGGTTCGTATGCACTTACTTACACCTTTAACCTGAAAAACACCGGTGATATTGCGCTAGCCAATGTACAAGTAGTTGATGATTTGATGGCAACATTCCAAAATCAAAACATCTACACCATTACCTCATTAAGTAGTGCGTCTTTAATGGTGAATAGTGCTTTTAACGGTGATAGCGACACTAACTTGTTAGCTGCGAATCAAAGCTTAGTGCTAGGCGCAAGTGACATTATTACCTTAGTGCTTGAACTAACACCTGCCGGTAACTTAGGTCCTTATAATAATAGTGCGTTAGCCTCAGGGGTTAGCCCAAGTGGCAATAGCATTGACGATACATCAGACAACGGTATCGACCCTGAAGGTAATAACGGTGAAGGGGGTCTTGATGACTCAACGCCAATTACATTTACCGAAGCCCCGGCCATTGGTATTGCTAAGTTATTAGTTGCAGAGCCTGTTAACAACAGCGATGGTACATACAACTTAAGCTACCAGTTAGTGGTGGAAAACATCGGTGATATCTCTTTAAGCAACGTACAAATTGTCGAAGATTTACGGGCAACTTTCCCGGCACCTGCTACGTTTGTTGTTAACGCATTAAGTGCAAATACCTTAACGGTAAATGCTGATTTTGATGGCGAAAGCGATAGCAATATTTTAGCTGCTAACCAAAGCCTTGCCGTTGCCGCAAAAGATACCTTGTTACTCAGTCTAACCGTAACGCCGGGTACCAACCTTGGCCCATACAACAATACGGTTGTTGCTTCAGGTCAAAGTCCAAGCGGTGCTGATGTTAATGATGATTCAGATAACGGTGCTAATACTATTGGCGACAATGGTGATGGAACGGATAACGATCCAACACCGGTTACTTTTACTGAAGCGCCAGCGATTGGTGTAGCTAAAACGGTAAGCGGTGAAATAGTCCCTACTGTCAATGGTAGTGTCGGCAACTTCGACGTGCCATTTGCTTTAGTTATTCAAAACAATGGTGATGTACCTTTAACTAATATCCAACTTGTAGACGACCTCAGCGCACAGTTTGGTAGTGCCTATGTCAGTGTGAGTGAAGCAGCAGAGATTACCGCCTCTACTGCTGAAGAAACACCTAACTTAAACACTGATTTCCCAGCAAACTTATTTGATGGCATCAGTGGTCGTTTAATGCCTGGGCAAAGTATTAATATTAGTTTCACCTTAGAGTTAAACCCTGGCGCTGAAGAAGCAAAAGGTATAATAACTAACCAAGCAGAAGCTTTAGGTACCTCTACAGGTGGTGTAGAAGTTAACGATTTGTCAGATAGTGGAACTAACGCAAGTAACAACCCTGCTAACGGTGGTGACAACCCAAGCGCACCTGGTAACAGCAGCGGCGGTACCGATGATCCAACACCATTTGAATTGCCTGCAGGTAGCTTGCAAGGTGTCGTTTGGATTGATGCTGATCGCAATGATGCCCTCAACGAAGGTGAGCCGCTACTGATTAACTGGACGGTACAAGTAACCGATACCAATGGAAATATAATTGCCACCATACTCACCGACGAAAATGGCTTTTTCTCTATTGAGAATTTACCACAAGGTGACTACACCGTTGACTTTATGACTCCTAACGGTACAACCTTTTTCAGTACCGTAGTGTATATTCCAGCGAATGAATCTGTCAATGTTCCGGTACCTGTTGATCCTAGTGGCGTGGTATACGACTCAATCACTCGTATCCCTGTTGCCAACTCATTAGTTAGTATTATTAATGACGCGGGCACAGTATTACCTGATGTTTGTTTACTGCCAAATCAGCAAGACCAAATTACGGGTGAAGACGGTTATTATTTCTTTTTATTATTCTTAGGCGCTGATCCAGCTTGTCAGCACAACGACATATTTACCTTAGTGGTTACTGCTCCTGAAGAAGAATATCAACCAAGCCATTCAAACTTGATATTGCCACAGGCTGGCGTTTTAGATCCTACAGGTCAGCAAAATCCATTTGCATTATCTAACTCAGCTACTGCACCAGAAATTGGCGATGACACTACATATTATATGGATTTCACCTTGGCCCAAGGTGATCCAGATGTGATCAACAACCATATTCCTGTTGATAAAATAGGTGTGAACCCAAGCATGATCCGCCTGACAAAAAGTGCTAACACAAAACAAACACTTATTGGTGGCTTAGTACGCTATAACATTCAAATTGAAAACATTAGCGAAGTTGATGTTGAAAACCTAACATTGATTGATTACCTGCCGGCAGGTTTCACTTATGTTGAAAACTCAGCCTATACCAATGATGCCGACGGTGAAATGCAAATAACAAGCAAACAACCACTGACCGTTTCAGGTATTGACGTACCCGCAGAATCGACGGTTGAATTTGTCTATATACTTCGCGTAGGTGCAGGTGTAGCTCGCGGTAAACATATCAACCGAGTATCTCCTTACTTAGGCAGTGCGCCAATTGGTAATGAAGCTACAGCAACCGTTATCGTTGGTGCGGATCCTGACTTTGAAGAAGTCACTATTCTTGGCAAAGTGTTTGACGATAGAGATAGCGATAATTGGCAAGACAGCGCTAATGCCTCAGCAGTGTTTATTCAAGGTGGCATTAACGAAAGTAGTTATATCGCCAAAAGTACCTTCATAATTGATGCTGATGGCCAACGCCCATTAGCTGATGCAAGTGCACCGCTAAATCACGGTATTGATTTAGGTGATTTATCGGGTCGCAGTAGTGAAGCCGATAAAGCTAGCAATCATCAAATAATTATTCGTCAGCAACTTAAAGACTTAGCCTTTACTGATAATTTAACTCTAACCACTGCAGAAGGTACTCATCTAACCATGAGTAGCCAAGGCAAAATAGTCGCCAACCCTGTAGGTAAAATGGCCGACGGGTTAACTGCGCAAGATTTACGTATTGAGCGCAATATTACCGTACTTGCAAATGGCAATTATCAAGTTGACCTTGTCATTCAAAACCAAGGTATTCAAGAAATTGGTATTCCGGGAGTAAGAGTTGCTACTGTTGAAGGTTTATATATTGAAACCGACTTACATGGTCGATTCCATCTAGAAGCAGTCGACGTTGAAAACCTAGCCCGTGGCCGTAACTTCTACATGAAAGTTGATAAAGCAACGTTACCACCTGAAACAGTTTTTGTTAGTGAAAACCCAAGAGTTAAGCGTATTACACAAGGTTTACCTGCACGTTTTGACTTTGCAATTCAACTAGCCAAGCAACAGTTAGGCGGTAATGAACAACATGCTTTAGTTAAACTTGGTGAGTTATTATTTAATGAAAATAGCGCTGAAATAAATACAGAACATAAAGCGTGGTTAACGCAAATGTCCAACACCATTAACCAATATCAAGGTGGAACGATACAAATTACAGCTCAAGCGCACACGCAGGCGTTAGCTTATGCTCGAGCCAACAATACCTATCAATGGCTATTGCCACTAATTCGTGAAGATCTTCAGTCTTCGTTTAGTGTTGAATTAGTAGAAGAGGTTAATGGAAGTTTTGCCTCTATTGTAAATATTGCAACACAAACTCAACTTGGAAAAATTCTATTCGAGTCTGACAAAAGTACAATAAAAGCAAAATATCAACCATTACTCGACAGCATAGCTAAGCAATTAGTGAATGCAGAAAGTGGCCACTTAGCTATTACCGGCTTTGCCGACAACAGCGCATCAGAAGATTACAACCTAGCGCTAGGCTTACGCCGTGCTAAAGCTGTATTCGAACAATTAAAAACACGCATGCCTGCAGAAGTTTGGGAAAAATTGACCATCAAAATACAAAAATTACAAATCGAGAATTCAATGACGGAGGGTAAATAATGAGAAACTTTATCCAACGTCATTCACTAGCCTTTACCTGTAGCGTTTTATTAGCAGGCGTAACCACACATTCTTTTGCGAGTAACTTAAACACTAAAAGCAGCGAAGCTGTAATTGAAACAACAACCAAGGCCGAGCAACAAACACCGGTATGCCCTCCTGGCGCATGTAAAACGGCACAAGGTTTTAGTGTTGAAATTATCAGCAAGGGCGAGCAAGCTGCGAGCGTAAATAAAACCCCGAACGATCGCCGAGTAGAATTAGCACTGAGTAAGCAAACACATGAAGTAGCAACGGCTGAAAAACAAGCTAAAACAGTAGTGCAAGGTGACTTTTTAGTCAGAATGCCATTAGGTGGAATTTTTTGGGCTACAGAAGATCCTGCTATTACCGCCCCTAGGTTAAGCATTAGCGCACCGCAGGCGATAAAATTTGATGGCCTTAACAAGTACGATGCTAGATTTAATTACTTTACCAACTATCCTGCGTTTATAGAACACTTAACGTTAGTGGTTTATAAAGGTAACGATGTTGATTTAATTGACCCTCTTTTTAGCAGTGAATTAACCGAACTTGATAGCCATGGCGAAATATCATGGCAAGTTGAACCATCAACATTGAACACGATGATCGCCGGCGATAGTTTACGTTACGTGCTACGAGCGTTTGATGCTGAAGGCAACATGGACGAAACAGAAAGCAAATTAATACAACTTGTTTCGCCTGAAGCTTACGACAGCGGTACATACCTTGATCAAGGTAACAACCAACAGTCGTTGCAAGCCAATAACTCAACTCAAAATCAATTTAATAACCAAAACACCTCTGCCAGTTTTACATCTAGCAATGTAACCACTGACACAAATACAGCCAGTACTGGCAGCTTTGGAACAAATGAACTTATCAAACAAAACATTCCAATTACCGGTAGTCGTGTGCGTATTTTTGGCCAAGACATACCCGAAGGCTACAGTATTGAAATTAACGGTAAAGACTACCCAATAGATTTAGAACGAAAGTTTGCTAGCGAACATTTACTGCCAATTGGTAACTACGTATTTGACCTCACCTTAAGTGGTGAAAAAGGCACAATAACTAAACCACTTAAAGTTGATGTAACGGGTAAATATATGTTTTTAGCGGCGCTTGCCGACATCAACATCAGCGAAAATAAAGTGACTGGCAATATTGAACCATTAGCAAGCGACGACAGGTACGATGACGACTTACTCATCGAAGGCCGCCTTGCATTTTATTTAAAAGGTAAGGTTAAAGGAAAATATCTAATAACCGCACATGCTGATACTCAAGAGCGTGAATTATCACAGTTGTTTAATGGCTTTTTAGATAAAGACCCCGTAGATGTTTTTAGACGTTTAGATCCTGACAAGTACTACCCGGTTTATGGTGACGACTCAACCACCACACGCGACGTAGACACTCAAGGGCGTTTTTATGTCCGTGTTGATTGGGACAAATCTCTCGCGCTTTGGGGTAATTACAACACCGGAATGACCGATACAGAGTACAGCCAGTACAACCGTAGCTTATATGGCGCAGTACTTAACTGGAAGTCAACTGAGTCAAATGCTTACGGCCAAGAAAAAAGTCAATTAAAAGCCTTTGTTTCTGAAGCACAAACCGCTTTAGGTCATAGTGAGTTTTTAGGCACTGGCGGTAGTATTTATTACTTAAAGCACACCGATGTATTACCCGGCTCAGATAAGTTAGTCATAGAAGTTCGCAATCCAGATACCGGCATAACGCTCGATAGAATTGATTTAACTCGCGATGCTGATTACCAAGTTGACGAACTCCAAGGCCGTATTATTTTATCGCGCCCCTTACTCAGCTTTTCACGTAACAACGCCAATAGTATTATTCGCGATCAACCACTCGACGGTAATCAATTACTATTATTAGTTGATTACGAATACTTACCAAATGGCTTTAGCGCTGATCACTTAACTGCTGGCGGACGAGCTAAACACTGGTTTAACGATCACATTGCCGTTGGTCTAAGCTACGTTGATGAAAATCGGGCCGGTAACGATTATCAACTTGCCGGTGCCGACTTAACCTTGCAAGCAGGCAAAGGTAGTTACATAAAAATTGAGCACAGTGATACCCGCAACAGCCAAGCGCCAGTGTTTTATTCAGACAACGGTGGTTTAACCTTTCAGCAAGTAAATATTATTGACGACGAGCTAACAGGCAATGATAAATCTGGCGATGCCTTAAGTTTTGAAGCGAGAGCAAATCTAAAAGCTTTAGGCTACACAGAGCAAGAGTTAACAGCAGCGGCATGGCATAAAAATACCGGCGCTGGCTTCTCAATTGCTCGACGTGACTTAACTGAAGATATCACTGAAAAAGGGGTTGAAGTATCAGGCCAATATAGTCAAACAGGCCACTACAGTACCAGCATAACGAAACAAGAGTCTGGTAATAATGAGCGTCAGCAAATTAGCTTTTTTATTCAGCAAAACCTTGATAACAGCGGTAATATCAGTGCAGAAATAAAACAAATAAAAGAGCAAATAAACCTGCAATCTCAAACCGGTTTATTGGCTGCACTTGGCTACCGTCAACGTTTAACACCAAGCTTTGAGCTTTACGGTATTGCCCAAGGTACACTTGAAGCCGACGACGGCTATGAAAACAACGACTTAATCACGCTAGGCGGTAAATACATACTAGAGAGTCGATCTAGCATTGGTGCAGAGTACGCTACAGGGCATCGTGGTGACACCGCTGCGCTTGATGTTGATTACCAAGTTAATAGCGATCACAACCTTTACAGTCGCTACAGTTGGTCAACCGATACAACTAGCCCGCTACTTGCCTCTAACGATACCAACGGCCTTACCTTTGGTCACCGCTCAAGAGTAACTGATAGCCTAAACGTATTTAATGAAACGCAAACTATCAATGAAAGAAATGAATCAGGCTTTGTGCATGTTTTTGGTGTTAACTACCTGCTCAGCCAAGGCTGGAATTTAGGTGGTTCATTACAACATGGCGAACTAACACTGATTGCCGGTAATGTTGAGCGCGACGCTGCTTCTCTTTCGTTAGGGTTTCGCGATAAAGATATGCAATGGCAAACAAAATTAGAGTATCGCGAAGATAAAGGCGCTGAAGAGCGTACACAGTGGCTTACCACCAATCGCCTAAATTACTTAATAAACGATTCTTGGCGTGTCGCTGCTAAATATAACTATTCAGATACTGAAGATGATATTAGCCCAGATGCCAATGCCACGTTTACTGAAGCGAGCGTAGGCTTTGCTTACCGCCCTTTTGATAACAACCGTTGGAACTTATTAGGAAAATATACTTATTTATACGATTTACGCGGTTTGGCGCAAACTAACTTTGGTACCGATCAAAAGTCACAAATTTATACCTTAGAAGGTACTTACCGTTACAACCCTGAGTGGGAATTTGCTGCAAAACTAGGCCGAAGAACAGGAGAGTTACGCTCAGGTCGCGGTATTGGTGAATTCTTTAAAAGCACAGTTAACTTTTCTGCATTGCAAACTCGCTATCACATTATTAAACAGTGGGATGCACTACTTGAGTTTCGTAGTTTAAAAGTGGTTGAGTCGAACTCAACACGAAATGGTTGGCTTGCAGGTATAGATCGACACATAGGTCAACACTTTAAAGTCGGTGTTGGTTATAACTTTACTGATTTTAGTGACGACTTAAAACTTACTGATTACGAGTACAAAGGTTGGTTTATTAACCTTGTTGGTAAATATTAAACCTGTGTTAAATTAAGCGCTGCTTGAATAATTCACTCATATAAATAATCAGGTTAAAGCTGTTAACCGCTTTAACCTGATTTCATTCTTTTTCTTTTTATCTTTTCTTTTACACATCAGGTTATCTCATTTCAATAATTAGTCGGTTTTGTTTGACTAAAGACTATGCTTAAAAAGCGATTTCTTCTAGAATACAGCCTTTATTTAGTAGACAAAAATTGGTCACTGGCTAGAATATTCGCCTTTTTATTCAGCTATGATCATTTCCAACAAGGTATTTCAATGTTTAGTCATATTCACCCCGATAACTATCAACAACAGCTTGACGAAAAACAGCAAAGTATTTCAAATACTTTCGCTCAATTTGACTTACCAACTTTTGAAATTTATCCATCGCCTACTTTAAATTATCGCCAACGTGCCGAATTTCGTGTTTGGCATGATGGTGACGACCTTTACTACATAATGTTCAATAGTGAAACTAAAGAAAAATTTAAAGTTGAAGATTTTCCCGTTGCGAGTGTGCTGATCAACCAATTTATGACCGCACTTTTAGCCGACATTAGAAATAACGCAATTTTACGCCAACGATTATTCCAAGTTGACTTCCTCTCAACACTCAGTGGCGAAGTGTTAATTAGTTTGCTTTATCACAAACAATTAGACGAGCAATGGATTGAACAAGCACAACAGTTAAAGACCCGTTTATCTGCCATTGCACCCGTTGATATTATTGGCCGTGCGCGTAAACAAAAAGTTGTGCTAGATAAAGATTTTGTTATGGAAACATTATCGGTAAATGGTGAAGAGTTTCATTACCAACAAGTTGAGAACAGCTTTACCCAACCTAATGCGAAAGTAAATGAAGCCATGTTACTTTGGGCGCAAAAAGCCACTAAAAACACCGGTGGTGATTTAATCGAGCTGTATTGTGGTAACGGCAACTTTAGTATCGCCTTGGCACAAAACTTTGATCGCGTATTAGGCACTGAAATATCAAAAACATCGGTTAAATCTGCACAAATTAATATTGCAGCTAACAAACTAGATAATGTTGATATTGTAAGAATGGCCAGTGAAGACTTTAGCCAGGCAATGAATGGCGAGCGTGTTTTTCGTCGCTTAGAAGGTTTTGATTTGACCAGCTATAACTATCAAACCGTATTGGTTGATCCACCAAGAGCTGGGCTTGATCCTGACAGCGTTGAGTTAGTTTCTCGTTTTGAACGCATTATATATATTTCATGTAATCCTGAAACACTGCGCGATAACTTAGTTGAACTGGTAAAAACGCATAAAATTGAACACTTTGCTTTATTTGACCAGTTCCCTTATACCCATCATGTAGAAACCGGCGTTATTTTGTCACGCCTTTAACTTTAGTTTTTCGCAATTCAATAAGGTTATCATTGCGAACACTGAACTCAAATGCACCTCGAGCAATAAACCTTAATTGTTTAATTGTTCGTTGTGCTAATGCGGCCAAATCCTTTTTATCGCAGTCTAACGCGTCAGATCCAGCACTAAATACAATAGTAACAGCAGCATTAGCTTGTAAATATGCAAGTTCTGCATCGAGCTTATTGGCTTGTTGTAAATAATCGCAAAGTTCTAAGGTAAAGTAACGAATTTCACGATTAACCGCAGCACGAAATGCCGGCGAAGTTCCAGAGCGTTCACGTAATAACAACCGAAAAATATTACCGTTGTTTTCAATAAATTCCATAAAAGTGCGTACAGAAATTTGAATCACTGAACCGCCCTTTTCAATCCGCTGCCTAGCTTGTCGCATTAATTGGCGCAAAGTTAAACCTGCCTCGTCAACCAAGGTTAAGCCTAACTCGTCCATGTCAGAAAAGTGCCGATAAAAAGATGTTGGCGCCAGGCCAGCTTCTTTAGCAACTTCACGCAAACTCAAACTAGAAAAACTACGTTCACTACTCAACTGCCCTAAAGCAGCATCAATTAATTGACGACGCGTTTTCTCTTTTTGCAGTGCTCTAATACCACTCATCGCCAGTATACCTTTAATTTATTTCATGCTAAAACTAGCCTGATATGATACTAAAAATCGTTAACATTACTAGTTAATTGATATTAATCCCTAAGCAACCGCTAAAATAATAATCACAATTATTCATCAACAACACTTGACTCACCATCGAGTAAAGATAGAATAGCGTACATGTGTACACCGAAACATGTTTTGGTGCTTAAGCCCTAGATGGATAATTAATGAAAAAACCACCTATTATTTGGTTAAATGTATTTGTATTTAGCATTACCTTCTTATTCGCTGTTATCGCAGTTCCTTATCGTGCATTTACTCATGGCTTTGATGCGACTGAAATTACTGCCGCTATAATTTGCTTTATATATTGTGGCATGTCGATTACTGCGGGCTATCACCGTCTTTGGTCGCATAGAACTTACCAAGCTCATTGGTCTTTAAGATTAATTTACGCTTTAGGTGGTGCATTCGCATTACAAAATAGTGCTTTACATTGGTCTTCGGATCACCGTATTCATCATAAACATGTTGATAAAAACCATGTTGACCCTTACTCAGCAAAAATGGGTTTTTGGCATTCACACATAGGTTGGATGTTAAGAGATCATCAACCTAAGCAATATAACGACTACAGCAATGTCCGCGATTTACAAAAAGACGCTATTGTTGTTTGGCAGCATAAACATTATTTATTACTGACCATTTTAATGAACTTTGGCGTGCCTATTCTATTTGGTTTATGGCACGGCGATATGATCAACAGTTTATTGTTACTTGGCTTTTTACGTTTAGTGCTAAGCCATCATACGACCTTCTTTATTAACTCGTTAGCGCACATCTGGGGTAAGCAAACCTACACAGATAAAAACACCGCGCGTGATAATGGTGTATTAGCGTTTTTCACTTTTGGCGAAGGCTATCATAACTATCATCACATTTTTGAGAATGACTACCGTAACGGTATTCGCTGGTGGCACTTTGACCCTACGAAATGGTTAATTAAAGGTTGTGAGCACTTAAAACTTACGTCAAAGTTACGAGTAACACCTGAAGATAAAATTGAAAAAGCCCGTTTATCCATGATCTTACTTCGTAGCCAACAGAAAATAGCAGCTCACCCTGATGCGGAGCAACGCTTAGAAAGGCTACAACATGAGTATGATGAACTTATTCATAAAGTTAATGAGTTTTATGCAGTGCGTAAAGCCTTACTGGCTAGTAAGCGTGACCAGTTAATGGCTGATGTTGAGAACTCTGAAGTTATGGCGCAATATCAAGAAATTAAGCGTCGATTAGCTGAGCAACAACGCAGCTGGCAAAAAATGGTAGAAAAACTCGCGTAAAAACAGTACCAATACAGTGCCGATATACCAATTGAATGCATTAATTCAATTGGTATTAGATTTAATTCCTGCTAAAATTTTTACTATTGAAGCAGGAATTAAAGGGTTAACCGTTGAGTAAACAAGCAAAAGCCGAAACTAAGAAAGCAAAAAGTAAAACTAAAAGCTACGATTTCGATGCCATTATAATAGGCACAGGCCCTGGCGGTGAAGGCGCAGCCATGAACTTAGCCAAACGAGATAAGCGAGTTGCTATTATTGAACGCTATCATCACGTTGGCGGCGGCTGTACTCATTGGGGTACTATTCCATCAAAAGCTTTGCGACAATCTGTAAGCAGATTAATCGAATATAACTCAAATCCTTTGTTCAATGCTGGACAGAATGCTAAAGAATTAACCTTTCAAGATATTTTAGGCCATGCTTCGGCAGTTATTCGCAAGCAAGTAAATTTGCGTAGTGGCTTTTATAATCGCAACCAAGTTGAACACTATTACGGCGAAGCTTCATTTGTTGATGCTAATACCATTCAAGTACTGCGCGCTGATGGTACCATTGACACCATAACAGCAAAACAAGTTGTTATTGCAACTGGTTCACGCCCATATCAACCTGACGATGTCGACTTTTCTCACCCAAGGGTTTATGACTCTGACAGCATATTGTCATTAGAACATTCTCCACGCCAAATTATTATTTACGGCGCTGGTGTTATTGGTAGTGAATACGCCTGTATTTTTCGCGGCTTAGGGGTCAAGGTAGATTTGATCAATACCCGTGATCGCTTGTTATCATTTTTAGATGATGAAATGTCAGACTCGTTAAGTTATCACCTATGGAACAACGGTGTTGTTATTCGCCACGGTGAGCAAATTGAACGCGTAGAAACAAATGAAGACAGTGTTATTGTGCATTTAGAGTCAGGCAAAAAAATGCGAGCAGACTGTTTATTGTTTGCAAATGGTCGCACAGGTAATACTGCTGACTTAAAACTAGAAAATGCCGGGTTAAAAGCTGACGGGCGTGGACAATTAAAAGTTAACGATTCATACCAAACTGAAGTTGAGAGTATATATGCTGTAGGTGACGTTATTGGCTACCCAAGTTTAGCCAGCGCAGCGTTTGACCAAGGTAGAATTTGTGCCAGTGCAATGCTTGATAGCGAATGCAAAACAAAACTGACTGTTGATATACCTACCGGCATTTATACTATTCCAGAGATAAGCTCGGTGGGTAAAACCGAGCAAGAGCTAACCGAAGCTAAAATTCCTTATGAAGTTGGTCGCGCACAGTTTAAACATTTAGCACGCGCACAAATTTCGAATAATTTAGTCGGCTCATTAAAAATACTTTTCCATCGTGAAACCAAAGAAATATTAGGTATTCATTGTTTTGGTGAGAATGCTGCCGAAATTATTCATATCGGTCAGGCGATTATGCAACAAACCAATGGTGGCAATACCATTGAATATTTCGTTGAAACAACGTTTAACTACCCAACCATGGCTGAAGCCTTCAGGGTAGCGGCATTAAACGGATTAAACCGGTTGTTTTAAATAAATATAAAAGGGCAAGGTTATGAATAACCTTGCCCTTTTTACTGTCTGAATTTTGAAAATTAACCGGAGTTAAAATGAAATATAGTTTACTCGTAGCTCTGTGCGTTTTTGCAATGCCAAGCTTTGCAAAAGACAGTTTTAGCATTTATTTAGTACGTCATGCTGAAAAGCAAGCGGTAAAAGAAGATCCTAAATTAACGCCTTGTGGAAAACTAAGAGCTAGGCAAATTGCTAGCATGCTAGAACACACAAACATAAAACATGTTTACAGTACTGCCTATCAACGCACTATGGCAACCGCAACGCCTTTTTCTTTACAGAAAAACTTGCCAATAAAACAGTATGCACCGGCTAAATTAGAACAATTTGCCCAACAATTACTACAACAAAAAGAAAATGTTTTAGTGGTAGGTCACAGCAACACCACACCACAATTAGCGGCATTGCTTAGTGATCTAAAAGTGCCAAACATAACCGAGAAAGCGTACCGCAACCTATACCAAATTCAGGTTAGCGAAAGTGGTAAAACCTTAACACTGCTAACTCAACCATTAACCTGTCGTTAATCAGCCTGTACTAAGCTTACTGCTACATATCAGCTTCTTTTACTTTATTACCTGGGCTGATTAGTTCAATATCGGTAATAGTAAAAGGTGTGCCCCACTGTTGAATGGTCATTACATTTTTAACTTTGCCTTTAATGCGAACAACAGCACCATTTTGGGCAAATTCTTTCGCCATATTCATCGGTAATATTTTCTGACCAGAGTCAGTAATAATTCCGTAAAAGCCGCCTTCTAAATTTAAAAACTGCACGCGTCCACGTTGCCAGTCACTAAAATCGTCTTTTAATTTTTGTTTTACTTCTGTCATTTTATCGTCTGTTAATGTTGGCGTAGCAACGAGTTTAGTCGCCGCTTGCTCAGGTGAACTTTCCTGCTCTTGTTTTACCAATTCTTTAGCCGCTTTGTCTGTTGCATTATCAGCTTTGTTGTCAGTTGAACTGCTACCGCAAGCACTAAGGGCTAAAGTGATCAGTAATGTTGATAATATTTTTTTGTTGTTAGTCATTCTACTATCCATTTAATGTCTGTTTCTGCTTCAAGCATACCTTAATATAAAAGTAATATATAGATTATCTACTACCAACTATTTTTTAGAAAATATCAATTACATCAATATCTCAGGCATAAAAAAAGGAGCTTTAAGCTCCTTCTAATTGGTTATCAGCGGTAAATCGTAATACCAATAACCTATGTTTTTAACGCCAGCAACTACTTATAAGTGATATGGCTTACTTAAACGGTGCACTGACTCAATAAAATGGCCAGCATGGTCTGGATTTACATCAGGGTGTATACCATGACCTAAGTTAAATACATGGCCAGTACCACCTTCACCAAAGCCTGACAGTATTTTTGAAACTTCTTGTTCAATACGTGGCTTAGGAGCGTATAACATTGATGGGTCCATATTGCCTTGTAAAGCAACCTTATCACCAACGCGCGCTTTAGCGTTTTCAATATCGATAGTCCAATCAAGACCAACAGCATCACAACCGGTTGCGGCAATATCTTCTAACCACATACCACCGTTTTTAGTAAACAAGGTTACCGGAACTTTACGGCCATCGTTATGACGCGTTAAGCCATCAACAATCTTTGCCATATACTGCAACGAAAACTCTTTGTAGTCTCTTGGAGACAAAACGCCACCCCAAGTATCAAATACCATTACCGATTGCGCACCAGCAGCTATTTGAGCATTCAAATATAAAATTACCGAGTCTGCTAGTTTGTCTAACAACATGTGTAAAATTTGCGGCTCTGCAAACATCATTTTTTTGATCTTAGTAAAGGCCTTTGAACTGCCTCCTTCGATCATATATGTTGCTAATGTCCACGGGCTACCTGAAAAGCCAATAAGTGGTACATCACCATTTAAGGTTTTCTTAATCGTACGAACCGCATTCATTACATATTGCAATTCGCCTTCAGGATCTGGAATACCAATTTTTTCAACGTCAGCTTTACATGTAATTGGACGTTCAAATTTAGGGCCTTCACCTGTTTCAAAATATAAGCCTAAACCCATAGCATCAGGAATAGTTAAAATATCGCTGAATAAAATGGCAGCATCAAGTGGAAAACGACGTAATGGCTGAATAGTAACTTCACAAGCTAAATCAGCATCGCGACACACTGACATAAAGTCGCCAGCACCTTTGCGTACTTCGCGATATTCAGGCAAGTAACGTCCTGCTTGGCGCATCATCCATACAGGAGTGTAATCAACAGGTTCGCGCAAAAGTGCACGTAAATACGTATCGTTCTTTAATTCAGTCATCAAAAATCTTCTCCGCTATAATATGCGCGCATTCTAACACTTCAAATTTTATTGATCTATCTCCCATATCAAATCTGCCCATACTAAAAGTGTGAAGAACGTATTTTTTGATGAAATATTCACTATTTCTAACTTATTGGGAAAAGTCACTACATGAATCGCTTAGTTCGGCTCAATTGTAACCAAGAAGGCACATTAACATTTCAATTAAATTGCATTAAAACGACAATAAAATAAAAAATTTAATTTTTTTCAAAAATAATTTATTTTATTTCAAGGCAAATATTAACTAAAAATTAACATAAGAGACTAATAAACATACAAATTATTCATCAAGTGGTTAACCAGAAGTGTGTATTTAACCCATAAAGGCAACACCTAAAAAACCACCATTACCTTATGATATTTAATGGTTTTTTGTGTTTTACCACACAACTCTTAAAGAATAAAAATTAACTATAAATTGCAAAAATTACGCTCTGTGCTGTTAAAGCCTAAAAACCTGACTAAATAGTGGGTAATTAAGCGCAAGTTATACGAACATTTTCGTGGAATATATGCTCTATTAAAGTTGTTGCACCAGTAAAAAGCCTTTGCTATAAATATTCCGCGCTAAAGAAAAACAATAATAAAAATAAAGAAATAAATAAAAAGAAGCTAGTTTACTAGACCACACAGCGAGCATTTCAAGCCTTACTTCGGTAAGGCTTTTTTATTGCCTGAAATAATGTGGTAAGATTAACGGACATTAATTTACAAGGGCTACAGCGCGATTCTTTAATTTTTAGTATTAATGGAATTTAACCAAAATTGACCAAAATACACCTTTAAAGTATCCCCAGAGTATCCCCAGCATTTATAACGGATTAAAAATGTCTAGTCGCTTTAACTTCACAATTGCTTCATTAGAGAAAATCACGCTACCAACACAAGGCCGCGCAGAATACCGAGACACTAAAGTACCTGAGCTAACCTTACGGGTTACGGCCTCTGGGGTTAAATCATTCTCTGTAGCTAAAAAGATTGATGGCAAATATGTCAGGGTTACTTTGGGACGATTTCCTGCCAATACTATTGAACAAGCGAGGAAAAAGGCTAGAGAGAAAATACTACTACTTGAAAATGGTATTAATCCAACCTCACAAAAAAGAGAGCAACAGCTACAAAACTTAACCACTGTTGATCTTTACGAACAATATGAAGAAAACTTCAGAGCTAGAATAAAAGTGGGTGAGCGTAGACTTAAATCGCTAGAAGACTTTAGTCGCACATGGAAACTACACGTAAAACCTCGCATTGGTAAATATCGCGCTAAAGAAGTAACTCACGCGATCGCCTTGCGTATAACTGACGATATTAAGGCAAAGTTAACCGCTGGACTTTTTAACGCCTCTATTGCGCTATTAAGAGCTATGTTTAAATTTGCCGAAAGCCATGAACTAGTTAAAAGTAATCCTTTTTCTGGTATATCTAAGGTTCGCATCGAATCAAGAACTCGATTTTTAGACAAAGTAGAAATTGCCGCTTTATTTGATTCATTAAATCAAGAGAAGCCAATTTACCAAGATGTTGTTCAAATACTAATTTACACAGGCCAACGTAAAGGTAATGTTTATAGTATGGAATGGGATGAACTAGATCTTGAGCGTGGTGTATGGACTATCCCACATACGAAAACAAAAACTAAAACCATTTACCATGCTCAATTAGCAACGCCAGCAATAGAAATACTTAAAAGACGATTAATCAATCACGAACAAAACTTTGATAACTCGCCTTATGTTTTTGCCACCAAACAACGAGGTAACAAAACAGGCCACTTATCAACTAAAAGTGATATTTCAGGCTATTGGAAAAGAATTATAGAACGAGCAGGTTTAGATAGCACCGATGCAACTAAGCGAATTACACCGCATACGATGCGAAAAACATTAGCGAGCTGGCAAGCATTAGAAGGTGTCGACCTTTTATCGATATCTAAAAGCCTAGGCCATTCTGATATTTCGACAACGGCCAAGTCTTATGCTCACTTGTCTGGTGAAACAATTAGAGCAGGTGTACAAAAAGCGACTGATGCATTGCAAATTGCCAGTGGCCAACTAAAAAGAAACTTAACACCTAAAGAATTGCTGCTTGAAAAAATCAGCAAACTATCTGAAGATGAATGCCTATCAATATTAGACTATTTATCAAATTAAAAAGGATTTCGGATGGAACCGATCAGCTCATTACTTTCAGCTTATTTATTATCATTAAGTACCGATATAAGTGGCCATTACCGAGAAAGCGTAAATTTAGATATTACCCCAATAGTCATTGAATACAAAAATGAGAAAATTTCATTTCAGCACCAACTATGGCGCATTAAAGATGATTCCGTTTGCGCTACTTATCAGCAAAATGCGATAAAGTTTTCTTCATGTACTATCAAAGCCAAATCACTTTTTTCAGACATTTGTAACGAATTATCAAGACTTAAAAAACCTAATAACACAAAAGCTCAATATAAACGTATGTACTGTAACGCTGCTGTAAAATACAAACCTATGGTCGCATCAATTTCTTCAAATTCAATTTCTAAAGTTTCCTCACGAGAGAAGAAGTGTAATGAACTGATACTCAAAGCAATGGGTAGTAAAGATAAGAAGCTTCACGCGAAAAAAGATAAGTACTGTCAGGCCTTAAACAGTAAATAAAAATTTTAACTAAAGGATATGTTGTGACCCCTTCGGAAATCAAACAATCGATTGCACTAGTTCTCCAATCAGATAACAAACCTCAAGCCCTGTTAAGCATATTCGGTAGTACTAAGAATATGCAGGAACAACTAAGCATTCATGCAAATTCTTTTGTTGAAGAAATTGTCGACGCAACGGCTCAAGTATTTAAACCTTTTTTAGAAAAAAATGGCGAATTTCCTGATCGAGAAATAATGGCCAAACTACTCGATGATAGCTTTGAAGCACTCATTCTACATAACGCGAACTCTGGATATTTTAAAATTGAGCAAGCTAAAGGTGTAATAGGGTTGATAAACCACACTGAAAAAAAATGCCCACTCGCTGCTAAGTATTTTAGATACTCGCTATCTTGCTTTCTATTAAAGCTTACTAATGCAGGCAAACAATACTTAGTCCTCGCTATATTAGAGATAGCAAAAGATAGTAATTTTCTTGGTGATATTTTATCTAGTGCTATTAAGACAGAGGTCAAAAGTAAAAACGCCTCACAAGCAGCTAAAAAAGGAAGCGCTAAACGCTGGGAAGCAAAAGAGAAAACACGTTTATATGCTATAGAATTATACCAAAGTAAAAGTTATCAAAATGCGAACCAAGCGACTGATGCTATAACTGAAAATGTATATGACTTTGGTAAAAGTGTTGGTTTTCATTTTTCGAGTGTTTTCCAAGCAGGAAAAACAATTTACAAATGGCTCTTAACTTATCAACATGCAACAAACTCAGTTAACGTTTAATGTTTATGTCTCAGTTTGTTGATTACTGAAGAAAAAGGCAAATAAAGTGGTTCAGATATAGTAGTACAAGTTTCAATTTCATGGCTTGTTTCACTCAGGTTATACTTTGTATCGGTAAACGTCTTACTAAATAGAAAAACAGTTGGTCATAACAAGCAAGGCACGAGCAAAAACCAACTGTTGGTTATTCTACTTTAAGCTTTAAAGTTTCCCCGGCCTATTTGCTACTGCAAAAACAAATGAAACGGGTTGAAATTGTCCTGCTAATACTCTTTCCTTAGCATTTTCATATTCCGCTTTAGCATCATTAGAAAGGATACTGTAATTAGCAGAAGCTTCAATTGAAGCAAAGCTATTAGTTAAATTATCAGCAGTCCACTCTCCACTAACAGTAATAACACTAATGCCTGTCGCAATATCATAGTCTTCCGGTGTTATATTTTGGCAACTTGCCATGTGTTCTGCGATAAAATCGAAAGCAAGATCAATTCTTTTATATTCAAGCTTAATTTTACTAGTTTCAGTATCTTTTATTGTCTGCCCTATTTTAGCTGTCACATCAGCTTCAAGACCACTTGGTACAGGAACACTATTTATTTTTAATAAAGCAACAATATCTGCACTCAATTTATTTGAAAACTCAGTTTTAGATTCATTTTTCAAAGTTCCTGTGACAGTTTGAGTCCCAGAAATGACAATGTCATTTTCTGTTATTATTGTATCTATACACTTATCTCTTTGAAAATATTTTTTATAGCTCACGCCTAGGTAGTGATTAGGGTCACCATCAAAATCTACACCTTTTTTTATTAAAGCGTAATTAGTGCTTGATGTTGGCTGGCAGTATTTTGAAAAGTTACCACAAACATATTTTGGTTCTAGATCCTCAAAATATGGAACCATAATATTACAACCCGCTAAAGAAGCCAAAGCAATTGGTATAAGTAGTTTTTTCATTATCATTTCCTTTTTATTAAAGATAATCCTTCGACTACTTACTGAAGACGTTTTAAAACCTAAATTTATTATGGATACCTTTCCGTAATGTCAGCTCCATAACCTTTATTAATTATTAATTATAATTTCAGAATTACAATGAATATTAATGATTAAAAGAGCGATTACATTAACTGACAAAAAAAGTACAAAAATTCAACAACATAATAGCTCACTATTAATTTAAAAAGCTAACTAGTCAAAAACACTCTAATCCCCCCTTAACACTGTGTGAAAGATATTTCACACAGCTATTAGCGGTTACAACTTATTTTAAGTCTCTAAATTAACTCCTAAATCAATCCTGATTAATTATCGGAGTTAAACATGAATCAAAATTTACTAACCCCCACGCAAGCAGCAGATATTTTAGGTGTCACCATTGGTACATTAGCAGTTTGGCGCTGCACTGCCCGTTACCCTCTGCCATTTGTAAAAATTGGCCGCAGAGTTAAATATCGTCTTTCTGACATCAACAACTTTATCGAGCAAGGCTTAAATAATTTATTAGAAACGGATAGCCGTTATGCCTAACTACACATCTAATAATCTGAATTATTTACGTTGGTTTTATAACGGTTTAAATGCTGATGTTTGTATTGAGCTTGGCAATACTTTTGGTCAAATCATTACCAACCGTAACGAAGATCTTTCAATCAAAAAAGGTGACTTGAGAGACTTAAAAGCTAAAGGGCTTATTTCTGGTAAAACAATTACGATTTTAGCGATTGAATATAAGCGTTTCTCAATCAATGAATTTGGTATAGAAACCTTTAAGGAGTATTTCGATGCAGAATAAAGACATTGAAACGCAACTAAATAAAATCGCAGCTATTTATCAAGACGATAAATTCCTTTCAACTGAATGGCACACATGCCCAGCTGATAGGCGAGATGTAGAATTTACCTTTAATTGTTTAAACAGATTACCTGACGTATTAAAAAAGCATGTGTTAGATAAGGCAAATAAACTCAAAACTCGTTACGAAAAAAATACTTATATTCGTACCATGACAGAAAGCTTAGTTAGTTACCTGCCTGAAAAGCTACGATTAACATTAACCGTTAACGAAGACGAAATTCGTTATATTGCGATTGCCTGTGCCGAACGCTGCAGAAGAATAGCGCTTCATCATAATGTTAAAGGACGAAGTAAATCGTTAACGAAATCGAACGAAGATTCAAATTCCGTTAACGTAACGGAATGCAATATTCCGTTAACGGAAATTTCCGTAACGAACACAAACGATATCTACCCACTGTTAACAGCATATGTTGAATCGTTTGGACTTAAAAAAATATCACTTACGAAAAAAGGCGTAACAGAATTAGGCGCTATAAAACGCATGTGTGATAAACGATGGTGGATACCTAGTCTTAGAAAAGTGTTCAAGCAAGCTTACGAACAAGCGGCCATTAAGTTAGGCTTAGTCAGTAAACATGCTCAAATATATGCTAGTGACTTAACCGTTAACAATCGAAAGCAGCAAAGAGCACGTAACGATGAATTGCTAAGCTCAATATCGGTAATTAATGACATTGGACAGCAATTTACATTAAAGGAATTATCAAATTTAAATGTATCAAACCCAGAAATAAGAAAAGCTGAGTTAATGTTACGTTTACGTGGTTTTGAAGATTTATCAAAATCGCACGATCACGTAGGTATTTTTATTACCATTACCTGCCCTTCTAAATATCATGCTGTGTTTGCAAAATCCGGTAAACCTAACCCTAAGTATCAAGACTTCACGCCTTATCAAGCTAACCAATATTTATGCGATGTATGGGCAAAGGTTCGCGCTCAATGGAATCGAGAAAATATTAAACCTTACGGATTCAGAATTGCTGAACCGCAGCATGATGGCACTCCTCATTGGCATTTAGTGCTTTTTGTTGAATCCGGTCAAGTAGAACGCGTAAAAGGCGCTATAAGCCATTACGCATTACAAGAAGACGGTGATGAAAGAGGAGCACTTGAAAATCGTTGCGACTTTAAACTAATAGACCCAAAAAAAGGCTCGGCCACAGGCTATGTCGCTAAATACGTTTCAAAGAATATAGATGGTAAATGCCTTGATAAAGGCGTTTATGGTGAAGACCCTATAACAGCAGCGCAACGTGTTGATGCATGGTCTTCTACATGGTGCATTCGTCAGTTTCAGCAAATTGGTGGCGCTTCTGTGACAGTGTGGCGCGAATTAAGACGATTAAGAAAATCACTTGGCATAGATTCAGTATTGGAAAAAGCGCGAATAGCTGCTGATGAAAGTAAATGGGATGATTATATTACTGCCATGGGCGGGGTGTTTTGCAAACGTAAAGACCAACCAATTAAGCTAGCCTACGATACATCTTTCGATAGCGAAACTGGCGAGTGTAAACTTGGGTTTTATGACGGAAATATAATACAAAGTATTAAGGGTGTTTATTTTCAAGGTCAAATGATTGTCACTAGATTTTTTAGTTGGCGTTTAGAAAGAGCGAACGTAGTTTGTTCTAACTTGGAGTTCTGTAAATAACTGTACTAAATGAATTTAAAAGTCTTTTAGAACAGATAATTATGCTTTAAAAAGCAATTAGCATAGGTTACATTGATTTAATGTGTAAATCTAAAAGGACATTGGAATATGGACACTGTATTAAAACAGTATATTAATGCTTTATGTAGTATGAATGAGGATGATTTTACTAGGGATATTATAAAACCATTATTTGAATCTATGGGTTATGATAAAGTTGATTTTAATGGAGGAGCTTACGAAAGAGGACGAGATCTTATTGCTCAACGGCGCATACCCCCTAAGAAAGAAAACTATGTAGTATACGTACAATCGAAAAAAGTAGGTGATATTCAAAACACATCTAAAGCAGCTAAACTGTCAACTTTACTTCATCAATTGAGACAATGCTGTCTTGGGAAATTAACAGATGCTGAAGGGAATAAAGTATTACCAAATGAAGTTTATTTAGCATGTCCAGAGCCAATATCAGATAGGCTTATTGAAGAAATCAAAGATCAGCTATTCGGAATGCCATTAAAAGTATACCCCTATGATGGCCCCAAGATAATTCAAGATATAAAAGAATATAAACCAGAGCTACTTTCAATATTATCAAACATTGAAGATAAAATAACAGCTCATCAAATCTTAGCACCAAGTAATAAAGAATTATTAGCTGCACTTAAAAGTACAACTAATCAAAAAATAGATGATTTTTATAGTGATCTTAGTTTTTTTGTTGGCTCATTTGATAGTAATTTATTAATGCACTTAGACATACTATCGATCCAAAAGGACATCGAAATCCATGAAGATAACTGGGCTAATTTCAAAAAAGATATTGAAAAAATATCTTCTAAGCACTCTCTATATTTTCTAACAAATGAGATTTCTGTTATTGAAAAAAGCTTTAAAAGCAATAAACAAGATTTTGAATCATCTGAGAATAAAGTTCTAATAGAGCAAAAGGACCATTTATTAATAAAGTCTGCTGATCTTAACTCTAGAATCAAAAGTTTCATTAAGTCTTTAAAAGAAAGTTTAAAACCAGAAAGTAACCCACTAATTAAAACAATGAAACCAGAGGAAGTAAATAATAGGGAAAAGATTTTAGACGAAGTTATATTTTATATACAATCCAACTCAACTCGAATTAAAAGAAAATCAGTTAAAAACAGTACTTTTTATGATGAGGTCGACTTAGTCTATTCATTATCTGATGAACTAAATAAAACTGAAAAGAAATTAAATTTGCTGCAAGGTAAAGTCAAATTAAGCCCTGCTTACAAGGTATCTATTTATGTAGATACATTAAAAAGTAGGATTTTAAAAGACAAAGAAGATTATATCCGAGATATTCAACTCATAAATAACAGAGAACTAGGGATTACCAAACTAAAAAACTTTCTAACCAAGACAGAAAAAACTTTATCTCTGATATCTATGCTTAAAGATAAAGATAACCAGCTCTCATATTTAGTTTCTTTTAAACATAACGATTCAGCCCAAGACCGAGTAACCATATCACCACACGATATATTCTCAACAGGTCATGATATTGCAGTATACGGAGGAGCAGGAGTAGGTAAAACAACTACATTAAAAGCATACTCAGATGTCTTAGCTGAGCACGAGCCTAAAAACGTAATATATATTCCTTTGAATAGGCTTGTGGATGAATATAAAAATTTTTCCAATAAAGAAGAGAACTTAGAAGGTTTAAAAAAAAATTTATTAATAAAAATAATCCTCTTAAGTAAAGGCATAACACCAACGAGTGAAAATATAGATGATGCTAAAAGTATTCTTATAAATAAGTTTGTTATTATTCTTGATGGTTTAGATGAAGTTTATAATGCTATACCTGACATAATTTCTGCGATATCAAAGTTTAAATCGGAGCGCCCCCTTTCTCAATTAATAATTTCGAGCAGGGATTGTGTTAGTTATTTAGATGATATTGATTTTCTAGGTATAACCTTATTACCATTTACAAAAGAACAACTACACAAGTTTATTCGAGGTTGGTTTCAAGATAAGCTAGATGAGGCACAGCATTTGATTGACGCTATAGAAAACAAGGGCTTGTATGAATACATTAAAACTCCATTACTAGCCACAATCACATGCTCTTTAGTTCAAAAAGGAGTTGATGCACCTTCTAGTGAAAATGAAATATATTCTGAAAGGCTAAACCTTTTAACTGGCGAATATGATTTACATAAAAATATAGAACGACAAAAACAAAAAGGTGAATTACTCCGAAGATGTGCAATGAAAATAGCATTTAAAATGCATAATAATGGAGTCAGATCTGAATACAAAGATAATATGTTAAATGTTCTTAGACATGATTTGGTCGATAAGTATAGTGAACAGCTGTTACATGACTGTTTAAACGAGTTAATCAATCCATGTAATGTTTTGATACAAGATCCAATAACAAAAAAATACTCTTTCGGTCACTTTCGATTTCAAGAGCACTTAGCTTCACAAGAGCTTAGTTTAAATAGAAGTATAGAGCTGTCAGAGTTAGTGACAATTGATTGGTGGAGGGGAGCTTTGTGTCTTTATGCTCAAGATAATGATATTTCATACTTGTTCGAGGATGTATATAAACGCTATGGAAATATTCATAGGGCGATAATTACATTTACTGCAATGATAGCTAGCCGGCCTAAAAGTAATCAACGAGATTTACAAATACTATTCAGAGAATACGAAAAGTCAGATGAACTAGATGATGTATACGCATCTAGTTCTTATGATAATGACTATGGATATGACCGCGACTACTGTTCATAAAATGTATTAACGGTCGCTTATTCCCTATACAGCTAATGAAATAGCATTTAAAAAATACACAACTTGCGAGACATGAGCTTCGCCCAAAGTAATTACTTGCACTTATCTTATGTAAAAAGTAACTAGAGCAGCCATAGTTGATTTCTATGTTTAAGTGAATGGGTGTTAATTTAACTTTAATATGCTGTTATCAACCTAATGATTCATAACAGCATATTAGCACTAAACAGAGATTTGCACTAATTATAACTTTTATGAAATAAGATAACCCCAAGGCATCCCTATCGAATCCCGGGTAAAAAGTAAAAACTTTAAATCTTACAATTACAATCGGTTAGACTACTTTTAAATATTACTTCGGTAAGGCTTTTTTATTGCCTGAAATTTGAAAAATTCAGCACAACTGCGATAATTTTTTTAAAGGTTTACATTTAAATCTAACATTAAGGAACGTATGAACGATTTAGAACAAGCGCCTAAGGCATTATTGAGAGCACAAAAATTAGCGAATTTAGCTGACGCTAAAATACGTATTCCAGTATTGGGTATTCGGTTAGGCTTAGACTTTATTATTGGCCTTATTCCTGTGGTGGGCGATATGATAATGGCTGGCTTATCGCTCAGTATTGTTGGTATGGCGAAATCTATGCACGTACCAAGAACCCTTAGAATGAAAATGTTATGGAATATTGCGCTAGATTTTTTATTAGGGGTTATTCCTTTTATTGGCGATATTGCCGATTTATTTTATAAATCTAACCTGAAAAATGTACGAATTATGGAAGAATGGTGGTTAGAGCAAAAGCCGCGATAAGTTTAAACATACACATTGCCCACCTTAATTAATTTAGTTCGCCACGTTAACCTAAACTTGAATGAATATAGCAATTGCTATATTCATTCTGACTGACTTACTTTGCTTTTAAAACTTTGCCTAATAGCGTAACAGAGGCGGCTAAAAGCACAATATCTTTCACCAAAAATTGCCCTGGAACTACGTTAAGTGCTGGAAAACCTCCTAATGTTGCCTCCCAGACTGGCGCAGTAAATAATAAGCTAGAGGTAACCGCAAAAGTAGCGATTGCACCTAAGCTGCCTATGATCCCAATTAATCTATTTATTGGTGAAAGGATAATGGCGATAGCGGTGGCAATTTCAAAAGCCCCAATAAAGTTAGATGCTCCTTGTAAGCTAAAAACATTGTACAGCCACGATGTTAGAGGGCTTGATGAAATAAGCCCTTCAATTGCGCCTGCTTCATAAGCAGAAAACTTCATCGCGCCAATCCACAATAAAATAAGTGCAATTGAGAGTCTTAAGGCATGGTCGCCAAAAGTCGTTATATTTTGACTTAATGCTGGGTTACTAAATTTTAGTTCACTTTCTACGGTTAAGGTTTTGTTAGACATGGTTTTATCCTCTTTCAAATGATTAATTTCTTACTGTTATTGTTGACTATATGGTTATGCTTTGCCGATCAGGTGCTGTAATTGACCACTGCTCAATGCTTCATGGAAGTCATCACCGCCGCCGATGTGTTGATCATTAATAAATATTTGCGGCACAGTGTTACGTAAACTGCGCTCACGCATTTCTTTAGTCAGTTTTTCACTATGGGTAATTTCGTATTCCTTAAACGCTAAGCCTAAGCTGTTAAGCGTTGCTTTTGCCCTTTTACAAAAGGGGCAGTAGCTTTTACTGTATATTTCTATCTTCGCCATGATTGTTATCTCTTGCTTCGGTTGATTGTTATTGATGTGGCTATTATGAAAGAATTAAAAAACTCAACAACGTTAGAAAGTCTTTACTTATTACACTAATCGTCTATATTTTTAATACGATTAATAGCTAATTAAACCGAACATGGAAATTTTAAGCGATATTCTCACGTCTTTACGTGTTAGTGGCAGTGTGTATTTTTGTAGCCATGTTGAGCCTCCTTGGATAAAAACCTTCGTCGATAAAAAAACCGCTTGTTTTCATCTAATTAGACGAGGCGCTTGCTGGTTAAAGATTGATGATAGAGTTGAGCAGTTATTTGCTGGTGATTTAATATTTTTAGGCCCAGGTGTTGATCATATACTGACGAGTGAACCTCCAGAGAATCAACTGGCGATTAGTGTCGAACCTACCCTGCTACTTTGTGGCACTTGTTCGTTTGTGCACGATACACTGTCACCGTTAAGTAATATGTTTGAACAAGTCGCCATTGTTCGCGAGAACGAGTTAAATAAACATGCTTGGTTAAAAAGCACTTTTGATCAGCTTAGTGCTGAATATATGGCACAAAATATTGGCAATGAAATTATTGTTAATAAACTCACTGAAGTTGTATTGGTAGAGTTAATTAGAATCAATTTTGGCCGCCAGCAACAACACTCATTTTTACACGCTTTAAAGGATAAACGCATTGGCAAGGCACTTGAGTTCATTCATGAGTCGCCGCAAAAGCCTTGGACAATTGACAGCTTAGCGTCTGCTATTGGTATGTCGAGGGCGGCATTTGCGAAAAAATTCACGCAACTAGTTGGGCAAACTGTTTTTACCTATTTATCGAATTTACGTATACAAAAAGCAAAAGAGATGATTTTAACTACGTCACTTTTTATCAACGATATTGCGCTAAATGTAGGGTATGAATCAGAGCGCGCCTTTACAAAAACCTTTAGTAAGTATGAAGGCGTAACCCCCAAACAATTCCGTAAAAATAATTCGGTATAAATAATATTCTGTCATTATCTGTTGGTTCAGGCTCGTTGGAATGTAAGTAATGTGCGAGTAATAATTTATTTACCGCCCGTCTAAAGCGTCAAAGCTTTCAGCTAAATACAGGCGCATTAAATTTAGCATAAATTACATTTCTTACGCTGCCTTTAACAAAGACACCACCCACTTTTGCAATGCATCCTCGTTATAACGAGGATGCCAAGCAGCGATCACATCAAAACTGTCGGGTGATTCTTCCAGTGTTAGTTCGATTAAATCTAAGCTTGTTATGGCGCGTGATGGTAAAAAAGCGATTGAGTCTGTGGTTTCTAAATACATGGGGACAATTGAGAAACATGGTGCAGATACAACAATATTTCGTTTTAAACCGAACTTTTTGAACCAATCGTCAATCGAGCCTTTAAAGTTAGGCCGCGAAGGTGATGCAATAATACTAGGATAACTTGCAATTTCAGCAAGGCTAGGGGTTTTATTTGCTATTGATGCCTTTGGCGAAGCAACGCATACGTGATGTTCTTCAAAAAGCTTTAAAATGCGGTAGCTATCAGGAATATAGTCAGGAAAGGCTATGGCTAAATTAACTTTGCCACTTTCCATTAGCTCATGCACTTTATCTAATTCAAAATCACGTACAATGATCTTTAGCTTTGGCGATTTTTTTCTTAATTGAGCAATTAACTCTGGTAATACTACTTGCTGAGCGTAATCGGTCGCAGCTATAACAAAAGTGCCTTCAATGGTTTCAGGATTAAAAGTTGTTGGCGCTAGTAGCGCGCTAAACTCAAGTAGTAGCTTGTCGACACCAATGGCTAAGTTTTCAGCAAATGGCGTTGGCACAAAGCCACTAGTTTTTCTTAAGAACAGCCTGTCGTCGAAAACATCTCGCAATTTTTTTAAATGCTCGCTTACCGCTTGTTGAGTAAGGCCTAACTGACTAGCCGCTTTTGATGCGCTTCTTTCTTGTATTAAGGCTTGAAACACCCTTAGCTGTTTAATATCTAATCTATCTAACTTACTCATATGTATTTGCCATTATTATTTACTATATTCCACGATAAGCTAACACATAACCATAATTTTTTGTATCACTAACAAAAACTCATTGTTTTTAATTGTTTGGCAATCTCTATATTATCTCGTTATCAAATCAATTTAACCAAATTGATAGTAAAGAAAAGTGAGGTTCAAATGAAAACAGTTATTTTAATCGGTGCATTAGGAAAAATGGGTCAAGCGGCATTAACAGGCTTAGGTAATCACAAAGTGATTACGGCTGGTCGTTCTGGCGACGTTGACCATATTGTTGATATTACTAATGAACAATCGATTAGATCTTTGTATGAAGCTGTTGGCAAATTCGATGCTGTAGTTAATACCGTTGGTTTTTGTGAATATGCTACTTTTAGTGAGATGACAGAAGCGCAGTGGATGACAACTGTAATGAGTAAAATGATGGGGCAAATTAACTTAGTTAGAATTGGCCAAGAATATATTGCTGATAGCGGTTCGTTTACTTTAATTAGCGGTATTTTAAATAAAAAACCAATTCCATTTGCCATTGCCGATGCAACAACCAGTGGCGCCATTGATACTTTTGTTAAAATAGTATCGTTAGAAATGCCAAGAAACACCCGTATTAATGTTGTTAACCCTACGGTATTAACTGAAGCATGGGAGGTATACGGTGAGATGATGCCTGGTTTTGAACCTGTACCAGGAACATTAGTAGGCAAAGCTTTTGAACGTTCAGTCGATGGTTTTATTAACGGCGAAGTTATTGTTGTAGACGCTTAACTTATTAAGGGTCAAGGTTATCAATAATTGTGCTTATTATTGATTAAGTGCGAACGCTTAGCGTTGCTGAATGAAGTAGCTCAACTTGGTTGAACTTTAACCATCAGCTTAAATGCGTAAAATAAAAAACCAACCTCGAAGGTTGGTTTTTTGCTTGCTATGAGATAGAAAGTTTACTTACTGGTCGCCAACTTGTGCTGTTTAGGTTGAACCTGCAACTCTCAATCATGTAAACAACATTATTGATTGATGCCGACGTTGATATTCTGTTACTTGATATTCAGGAAAAAGGCTATTTTTTCCCAAAAACGACGATTAATTTTCTCGCTTCACAAAAGTTTATTGCTACGGGTTCACTCCATTCCAACGTTTGAAAATTTCCACGAATATACTGCTGGCAATAATTTTTAGGCGAAGCAGACCAAGAAAACTCTGCACTTGAATTTGGCTTTAAATTTACATTTTTAAAGTCAAACCAATGAACACCGTCTTCTGTAATTTGCAGGTTTACCATCGTTAACTCAGAATTATTTGAAACTTCAAAAATAAATTCTCTACTCATTGCTTCTTCGGGTATTGAAGCTAAGCTTAATATAGCAATTAAATAAAAAGTCATTTTGAAGGGCATGATGTATCCAATTTAAAAAGTTGTCGATTTAAGTATGGAATAAGTTCCGATATGCACAAGTTCTTTAAGGAATAAAAATGAATATGTTTGATATCGCAATTTTTTGTGCTGCTATCGCAGGGTTGATAATGGTTATCGGAGGGATAATTCTAATTTACAAAGGCGCTTTAGTTTTAGCATCTACCGATCCTTCTAGTGCCTTAACAATTGAATGGAAAAAAGAATTTCGTCTCAATACACAAGCGCCGGGAATCGCCTTTTTCATTATCGGCCTATTATTTACCTTAACATCTATATTTGCATCAAAGCCTACTGAAATAGAACCAATTAACATCATTGGTAAAGTTGCCGAAATTAGCGAACCAATAACAATAGCAGCAAGATCTTCAAAATGGATTTTAGTTGGTGGTAGTGATGGCGTAGTAAAAGGTAAAATTAGACCCTATGTTGAGGCAATTACCTTGGAAATTTCAGCTCCTGGGTACAAACCTATCAATATTGTTCATATTTTAGATGAACTTAAAGATCGCACTATTCACTTCGAACAACCTATACAAATGGAACAACTCGTTACTGGAGTCGTTGGTACTCAAATTATAGATGTCCCAGATGAAGGTGCTTACGCCTCAGTAAACTCTCCTGCTAAGTTTGGTGTAAGCCAATGAAAAAACTACAATCTATAGTATTCATATTAACCCTAACTATGGCTTCACAAACATTGGGTTCAGGCCCAATGGGCTTTGTTCAAGGTTCTTTGTGCAGCTTACAAAATAATGGCCCAGCACCTGGTTTATTGGTTTCACTTGTTCATCAGTACTTAGGAAGAAGCTCTCCAACTTATACAGACCAATACGGGAATTTTCAGTTGTTCAATATACCTGCACGACCAGAGCCATATCTTATTGAAGTCTATTGGGGACAACAATTAGTATATCGAAATCAAATTTATGTCCATGGGGGAGTTAACTTGGGAAGGTTTTGTATTTAAGTTTAGAATAGCTTAAGCCGCTGTATTACCTTTGTTGCGAAGTGATCAGCTTGATGCTAACCAGTATAATGTAAAATAAAAAACCAACCTCGAAGGTTGGTTTTTTGCTTGCTATGAGATAGAAAGTTTACTTACTGGTCGCCAACTTGTGCTGCTGCTTCTGGTTTTTGAACTTCTAATAATTCAATTTCAAATTGCAATACAGAGTTACCCGGAATGCGAGGTGGGTTACCGTTAGGGCCGTAAGCTAGGTCTGAAGGAATAGTAAATTTGAATTTAGAACCTACAGACATTAACTGAACACCTTCAGTCCAACCTGAAATTACACGATTAAGTGGGAATACTGCTGGCTCTCCACGCTCTATAGAGCTATCAAAAGTTTCACCATTAAGGAAAGTACCTACGTAGTGAACTTTAACTGTATCAGTAGCTGTTGGCTTTTCACCGTCGCCAACCGTTATAACTTCGTATTGAATGCCAGATTCAGTAATTTGAACGCCTTCTTTAGTTGCGTTTTCTGCTAAGAAAGCCTGACCTTCAGCTAAGCTAGCTTCAGAGCTAACCGTAGCTTGTTCTTGTTGCTTAGCTTTCATGGCTTGGTCTAAATTCATCAACAACGCTTGAATGTCTTCTTTTTCGATTTGAGACTTGCCATCCATGCTGTCAGTAAAACCACGAATAATAAGTGACTTGTCTAATGTTAAACCCAACTTGTCGTGCTCTTCAAGATTACGTTCCATATACATACCAATTGATGCACCTAAACCATAAGCTTGTTTTTGTATTTCTGTATCAAGCGCAACGGCTTGTTCTTCTTGCTTAGCAGATTCTTGACAACCCATTACTGATAATAAGGCAATAGCGACTAAAGTCGGTTTGAAAAATTTCATTTACATCTCCGTTTTACTACCTAGCCAGAAATTCGGGCTAAGTCATTTAAATATGTGTGAATTGTTAAACAATGCGGCTTATACTAACGATAAATGCCCTAAGAAAAAAGTATTAATATTTTGCTGAACTGTAACTTAACAATTCTAAAAGCCAAACTTCTGTTTTTATTAGCTTTGCTTTCTGCGTGTCAGCCTGTAGGCCAGGAGCCAACGCAAAGATGGCAGCACGCTGTAGAGGGAGCGTATGCGGCTAATATATCGAATGACGCTAAATTTAGTGTTGTTTCTTCAATACATCACGGCATTAGCTTATGGGATTTAGAAAACAATGCGCTGAAATATAGTTGGTCGCAACAACAAAACAATGCCGACAATTTAGTATTGGTGGCTGATATTGCCGATAATAACAGCCATGCGATTACAGCCAATCGTAATGACTTTTCACTTTGGAATATAGAAAATGGTGCCTCTGAAGGCTTTTGGTCCATTACAGAATCGACCATTCGCGATGTAGCGGTATCTAATAATGGCGATTACTTATTGGTAGGGCAAAGTAACGGTAAGGTTGTGCATATTACGATTGCTAATGGCCGACGTTTAGAGTTTTTGGGTCATCAAGAAAAAATTAATGCCGTAGATATGCTGCCAAATGGCCGCATTGCGATTTCAGGCTCGAACGACTTTGTTGCTTATGTATGGGATACAAAATCAGGACAAGTAATATATCGCTTTAATCACCCGAGTAGAGTCACTATGGTGGCGCTTGATCCTAAAGGACGTTTTGCTTTTACCGCCGATAGTAAAAAATCAGCCAATATTTGGGATTTAAAAACCGGCGAGTTAATTTCTAAGCTGAAGTACTTTAATCGACAAGAGGTTTTTAGTGCCGTGCAATTTTCTCCTGACGGTAGCCAATTATTAACGGGTGCGCCTTCTCGAAAAGTCAGTATATGGGATGTTGCAACGGGTGAGCGCCTTACCAGTTGGCGAGTTTTACCACGCGAAGATATTAGACCCGCAGGCGCAGTTGTGTATAGTGTCGCATTTAGAGATAATAACCAGGTAATCACCGAAAGCTCTTCTGGATACGCCGAATTATGGCAGGTAAATAAATAGTGAAATCAGTTACAGAATTAAACCACGCAATTGAAGCTCTTGAAACTCGCAATGCTTTTCAAGATGATATTATCGACCAACTTAACCATGAAATTACCGTTCATCAAAACCAACTTGCTGAACTTAAGCATCAAGTGTCTTTACTGGCAAATCGCATTAAAGAAAACGCACCAGAGCAAAGTGGAAAAGAAGAGATAGAGCCACCACCACCGCACTATTAAAATAAGTAGCTAAAGTGCTATGTTAGCGTGCTAAATTAAAGTTATATAACAATATTTAAACGTTTTAAAAGTTATTCGGCCGAAATAAACGAGTAGTTAGGTCGCATTATTGTAGAGACCTACTTATGTTAATGTTAAAGCCCAATTGTGAATGTTGTGATAAAGACTTACCACCTGCAGCTAAAGATGCTTACATTTGTACTTATGAATGTACCTTTTGTGCTGAGTGTGCAGCGAACGTATTAAACTTTGTTTGTCCTAATTGCTCAGGCAATTTAGTTAGTCGCCCTATTCGCCCTATTGAAGCATTAAAAAAGCATCCCGCTTCAACACAGCGAATAATAAAACCGCATGGCTGTGACCGTTATCGTAAAAGCTAACACAATGAAGCAAAGTTAAATAATGAAGTACTAATAACGTATAATTTGTCAGTTTATAGTGTAATAAGGAGTTTTATATGACTGTTTTATTTGTTTTAAATATTCTAAGTATTTTTATTTGTTATGCCGTTGCTAAACATAGAGGCGCTAAAACTATTTTTTGGGCAATTGTTGGCGCTATTTTAGGACCATTGGCTATCCCTTTTGTTTTCTTTTCAAAGCCTGAAGTTATACCTGCAACAAAAAACATTTGAGATAAAAGTATACTTTATTAAGCAAAATTTATAGTCAGTCGATTCATATTTCGCAATATTAAGTACGTCTATATTTTAAGCCGCTATATTTAAGTAATGCCACTTTACTAAACTATACATTGATAAATAAATGATTCCTTTTGAAAATACATCAGCAATAATAGAATTTACCCGTATATATTTAGCTGTTTTTTATACTGCTGTTGCACTGTTTTATACCGTTAGAATTATCACCGCCAAGAAAAACACCCATAGTGAACTTGTGTTTCTCGGACAACCTTTTTGTTCTCATTGGTGGAACCATATGACATTTCGTTTATTCAGAGCATTAATTTGGCTGACTTGTGTGATCAGGATTTTTTTTCCATCGCTAGATGAATATCTAGGCGTAATTGCAATTTTCGAGCGTAACCTGATGCTAATACTCGGTAATGTGTTATTAACTGTTGGTTTTTTAATGACCATTATTATCCACTTTAGCATGAAGCAAAAGTGGCGTTCGGGTGTAGACCCACAAGGCCCTAAAGCATTAATTACTGATGGTTTTTTTAAACATTCTCGTAATCCAATTTTTGTTAGCGTGGGCTTGTCACAATTAGGTTTTTTTCTCGCATTACCTTCAATATTTACTTTAGTTTGCCTTATCATTGGTTTATATACTTTATACAAACAAACCATTGTTGAAGAACAGCATTTAGTCACTATTTTTCAGGATAATTATAAAATATATCAAAGCAACGTTCGTCGGTGGATATAAAGCCTAAGAAATATTGGGAATAAACTAAGCTACCTAAAAAAATATAAGTAACAATACCTTGTATGAATTATCTAGTTACAACATATTTAAACCGCAAATTTGCCGCAGATAAGATAAGTTTAAAGTAGTAAACATAGCGCTGTGCTTACCTGTTTATTCTTGCTTAAAAATTCCAATAACTTGCTCGTTTGGTCTTACTTCTTGCACTACGTGCTCTTCTGGTTGCGACATTTGGTGTCCACAACTAACGCAGGTTACGGTTTCAACGCCGTGCTCTTTAAATAATCCCATGGTGTCCATTGCTTTACACTTTGGACAAACTGCTCCAGCTATAAATCGTTTTTTCACTTTTTTACTCAATTTTGTTAAATATTTAATTAGTTTTTAATTAATTTTAGCAAGTTATATGCTCAGTGCTTCTATTTTACCTTGAACAACCCCCTAAGGAAAAGCGACAATAGCAACCTGCATTAAAATGAGACAATATAAATGATCATAGCTACAGATTTAAGTTTAGCCCGAGGTGCAAAATACCTCATAAAATCATCAAGCTTTACTATACATCCAAATCATAAGGTTGGGCTTGTTGGGGCGAACGGCTGTGGTAAATCTTCTTTATTCGCCAGTTTATTAGGTGCATTACCTGCAGACTTGGGCAATCTATCTATGCCAACAAGCTGGAAAATTGCCACTGTAAAGCAAGAAACACCAGCATTAGAGCAATCAGCGCTAGATTACGTTATGGATGGTGATGTTGAATTTCGCCAATTAGAGGCAAAGTTAGCGCAAGCACGCGCCGACGACAATGGCACACTTGAAGCCACAATTATTAACCAAATAGATACGATAAATGGTTATAGTTTACCTGCACGCGCCGGCGAGTTATTACATGGTTTAGGTTTTTTACAAGAGCAGCTAATTAATCCGGTAAAATCGTTCTCGGGTGGTTGGCGAATGCGCTTAAACTTAGCGCAAGCTTTGATCAGCCGTGCTGATTTATTACTGCTTGATGAACCGACTAACCATTTAGATTTAGATGCCGTTATTTGGCTACAGCGTTGGCTGAAAAGATTTACCGGCACCTTAGTGCTTATCTCGCATGACCGCGATTTTCTTGATGACGTAATCGGCCAAATACTGCATATTGAACATCAAACTGCGAAGCTATATTCTGGTAACTACAGTGCTTTTGAACGTCAACGTGCAGAGCACTTAGCGCAACAAGACGCACAGTATCAAAAGCAACAAAAAGAAGTCGCTCATTTAACGTCTTTTGTCGACCGCTTTCGCGCAAAAGCCAGTAAAGCTAAACAAGCACAGAGTCGTTTAAAGCGTCTGCAAAAATTACCTGATTTAGCGCCAGCGCATGTCGATAGCCAATTTACCTTTAGCTTTGAACAGCCTGACACTTTACCTTACCCGTTATTGTCCTTAGCTGAAAGCCAATGTGGTTACAGCGACGAAGCTATTATATTACAAGATGTTGGTATGACCTTGGTCCCAGGTAGCCGAATCGGCCTACTAGGTCGTAACGGGGCAGGTAAATCAACACTAATAAAATCTCTCGCCGGTGATTTAACCTTATTAAAAGGCGAACGTTATTGTGCGCAAGATTTGCGTGTGGGCTATTTTTCTCAGCATCAACTTGAGCAATTGCATTTGCCAAGCAGTGCTATAGAACATATAACGCGAGCAAAACCTGATTTAACCGAGTTACAAGCCAGATCATTTTTAGGGCGTTTTGGCTTTAGTGGCGATCAGGCGTTAGATAAAGTGGGCACCATGTCTGGTGGTGAAAAAGCGCGTTTAGTTTTGGCCCTTATTGTCTTAGAAAAACCCCAGTTATTATTATTAGATGAGCCCACCAACCATCTTGATTTAGAAATGCGTCAAGCGCTAGTGCTAGCGTTGCAAGACTTTGACGGCGCGATTATTCTCATTGCGCATGACAGGTATTTATTAGAGTCATGTGTCGATGAGTTTTATATTGTTGCTAATGGTCGAGTAACCGATTTTGACGGCGACATTGATGATTATCAGCAATGGTTAAACGATGATAAAAAACAATCGGTTAAAGCCAACAAAGTTGTTTCTGAGCCACAAGTCGACAAAAAGCAACAACGTAAAGAACAAGCTGAGCTTCGTAAAAAGGCATCACCTTTGCGTAAACAAGCCGATAAATTTGAAAAGCTCGTACAGCAAAATCAAGATGAGCTAACGACAGTAGAAGCACAACTTGCTGACAGTGATATTTATCAAACAGAACACAAAGTAAAGCTAACTGACTTACTCAAACGACAAGCGTCACTTAAACAAAACTTGGAAACAAATGAAATGCAATGGCTTGACCTTGAAGAACAAATTGAAGAGATAATGTCGCAAGCTTTATAAATTTATTGCTACACTTAACGTATCGCAGCAAAAACTTTGTCACTGCGAGAAGTGGCGACAACACCGAACATAGGACATTATTATGAAAAAATTGACCTTACTAGCACTCAGTTTTGCTCTTTTTACCCAAAGCCCAGCTTATAGTGCTGATTTAGATTTAGGCATATACGAGCTAAACCGTGGCGAATTTAAAGCCGCAATTGCAGAATTCGAACCGTTAGTTGCCGAGGAATATGCTCCTGCACAATATCAAATGGCATTAGTTTATTTAAACGGTTACGGCGTAGTTAAAAACCCAACGAAGGCGTTAGAACTTCTGCATCAGGCTGCTTCACAAAATTACTCTGAAGCGCTATTCGATCTTTCTTTACTTTATAGTGAGGGAGAAGTGGTGAAAAAAGATTTGAAAACGGCTTATGCATTAATGGAAAAAGCCGCGAATAAAGACTTACCAAGAGCACAGTTTAATTTAGGTGTTATGCTGTTTAACGGTAATGGCGTACAACGCGATTACCTTCAGGCATCTCGCTGGTATCAAAAGGCGGCAGATCAAAACTATGCACTAGCACAATTTAATCTTGCCTTAATGTACTTTGAGGGCAAAGGCGTTGCTAAGAGCACAAAGATGTCTTATATCTGGAATATTATTGCGGCTAAAAATGCTTATCGCATGGCTGAAAAAAGCCGTGATATGGACGAACATAAATTATCAGTTGACGAGATTAAAGAGAGTCGTGAAAAAGCCGATGCTATTTATCGTAAAATAATCGAACAAAGAGAATTAAAGTTAAGACAAGCCTCTAACCGCTAGAGCCTAACCTATAGTGCTTTGTAAAGCATCTATACAACAATATTAAGTAAACCAAAACCCGCTCACTTCTAGCGGGTTTATTTTTATAAACATATAAATAATGCCGATTATCGGAGCTAAAAAATAAACCGGTATTGTTCTTGAACTTTATGCCATTAAAAAATTCAAGGTGTTATGCCTCAGCGCATCAATCAACTTCACTAATCCCTGAAAATACTATTAATAACATAGCGATTAACATACCGAATAACATATCGATTAACCCTGAACATGATCTATATCAATAAGTATGTATTGAAGGTTCTTTATAATCTTTTTCGTACCTATTTACTTACTTTTGGAGTTAGCTATGAACTTTTTAGATATGCTTTTAAACGATCCTGTTGTCATTATGTCATTTCTTGGTTTAGCAACTGTATTAGGCATTTGTAGCTTTTATGTTTATTACTTTATAAAGCATATAAGTGAAGGTAGTTAATTAGAGAAAATAGCCATTAAGTGGAAGGGCGAAAATCCCCGATAAGCGCTACAAACTTTACCGGTTATGTATGGCTGAAGTTTTAGCTTTGTCACGTTACTAATTGATGCCCTAGCAATATCTTAACAACTAGCAAGTGCGATTCTTTGTAGGCTCTATCCATTTGGGTTACGTATACTACTGAGTTGTAAGCTATCAATTACTTAAGTCTATTAGATAATTATTAAGTTTAAAGAGAGTGACAAAATACTCCAATAAAAAAGCACCTAATTAGAGGTGCTTTTCTTGTCTGTCCTGAAATGTGTTAACACATTAAGGGCTTATTGTTTTTTAAATCGTCTAGAAGCTAATCCCATTATCCCTAAAGCAAAGATAGCTAAAGTTGACGGTTCAGGAACGGAAGTTGCATTTTCTTGAAATGTTGTTCTATCTATTGCAGCAGTTACATTTCCATTACTTGAATATAAAGCAACACCACCAGTTATAGTAGAAAGATAATTCGCTGAAAATGTTGTTGTACCGACAGTGTATGCATCTGAATTAGTATTAGATGCACTACTATATTGAGACGTACTTACAGCATCCAAAGATATAGAAGATCCCAAATGAGTAAGTAACTGATTTGCCGGTGCAAATGCGCTAAATACGTCAGCTTCACCACCAACCCAAAGATTACCACCGGCACTTAAAAAACCACTTATTAATTGCAAGGTAGATTGGCTATACAAAGAGCCACTAGAAGCAATAAGCCAGTCAGCACCAATTAAGCTAGAGCTTGATAAGGTCATTGATTGTGAATAGCTTGCAGCTGTTTGAGTAGCAACAGAATCCCAGTTATCAAGTGACCAAGGATCAGTCGCTGAGTTCAGACCTATAACATTTTGATTACCAAATACATTGTTAAAAAAAACACTATTACTTGAGTTATTAATATTACTATCCCCAACCGCAATAATAAGTCCAGCATTTGCTTGTGATGTAACTGTTAATAATATAGCTAAAATAATTCTACGCATTTCAATTCTCTTACAGCTTAAAGTAAAGCAGAACAAGCAAGTATCGAACCAAAAACACAAGCCACTGTATTTTAATGGTTTTTATGGATAGCTCACCGTTTATCACCTAAGACTGTAAAAAGAACTGACAGTGTATCCACCTTATAGAGTTTTCATTCATGTCTTCTGCATTACTTTAGGGATAATCGCAAAAGACATTAAGCTTATTTGGTAAAATTTTATTAAAAATGTTACGAGTTAAACCTATCACTCACTGTAGTCAAACGGTGGGCATGGGCATAGTTTTAACGTACAATAAATTTTTTGTATTACACGCTATAACCGTATTATGTTTACCAAAAGCTCTTTCAGCCCCGCTTGGTGGCTTAAAAACGCCCATTTACAAACCATTGCCGCTAAGTTTTTTAGGCGTAGCCACACCATAAATACCACGGATGAAACTTTAGAGTTGCCTGATGGAGACTTTGTTGATTTAGCTTGGACCGAAAAGGTAAACTCGAACTGTTCACGTCCTATTATTGCGATATTGCATGGCCTTGAAGGCTCTAAGAACAGCCATTATGCTAAAGGTATGTTAAGCGCTATTAAAGCACAAGGCTGGGTGGGTGTGTTAATGCACTTTCGAGGATGTAGCGGTCGCCCAAATCGCATGGCTCAGTCGTATCACAGCGGACAAACCTGTGATGTTGACTATTTTAGTCAATACCTTGCTAGCAGTTACCCACAAGCAAAAAAAGCCATTGTAGGCTTTTCGTTAGGCGGTAATGTCCTGACAAAATATTTAGCAGAACAAAAACAAAATATCTATCAAGCGGCCTGTGTTATATGCGCTCCACTTGATCTTTCAAGCTGTAGTAACAGAATTAACCGTGGATTTTCTCGTGTCTATCAAAAGTATTTAGTCGATATGCTTAGAGCGAGTACAGTGATAAAGATTAAAGCTAATTTATTAAAAAATATCGATAGAAACTTGCTGAATAACGTACGCTCTATTCGCGATTTTGATCAAATGGTTACCGCACCGATTAATGGCTTTGCTGATGCAAATGACTATTATCAGCAAGCCAGCGGTCGCGATGTGTTACAACAAATCACCACGCCGTGTTTAATTATTCATGCCACCGACGATCCTTTCTTATGTCATGTGAATACAACGGCCATTACAACTTTACCTAAACAAATAACTTTTGAAGTGAGCGCTAAAGGTGGTCATGTTGGCTTTATTAGTGGTAACAACCCACTGAAACCAAAGTATTGGTTAGAGCAACGTATACCTGAGTTTTTTACGAGATATTTATGATTATTCCATTAGAACAATTGTCAGACGACACATTAAGCGCCATTATCGAAAACTTTGTTCTTCGTGAAGGTACAGAGTATGGCAGTACAGACGTGTCGCTAGATGAAAAAATTATCCAAGTTCGCCAGCAATTAAAGCAAGGCACCGCGCTTTTGGTATATTCAGAGCTACATGAAACCGTAAATATTTTGCCAAAAGACCAATTTATTGAAGGTAGTGAAGAGCATGAAGAAAACAGTTAATACCCGTTAAGTGTTCGGATTTTAGCAATAAAAAAGGCACTGATTAAGTGCCTTTAGTTTTCCAGGTGATGCTTAAGTGATATTTAGATGGTAATTAAATGATCATTAAATAAAAAGTTAACGAGTAAATGTTACTGAAAAACTTACCGGTACTACATAATTAATACTCGGCAGAGAAGCTAACTCTTTAAGCTTATTGATACCTGCTACTACGCCGTATGCATCAGCTTGAATAAAAAATGGCTTTATTGTATTCACCAAAATTTTATCCGCACTTAATTTAATCACACTAACATCAAGCATTATAGTTTGTTGCTCGCCGTGAAAATCTAACACACCGCTAATCGTTAACTTTTTATCTTCACCAATAACTAAACTCTTTAGTAATGAAGTTTCAAGCGTTGCAGTAAAGTTTGCAGTGCTGTAAGTGTCTGTTTTAAAGACAAACTCTTTCATTCGTTCATCACGAATGGCAATATTCGTATTAACACTGCTCAAGTCGACACTGATATTAACTTGGGCTTGCTCAGTAATATTACCGGCAAGTTTTGAAAAACTATGGTTCTCAGCAATATTGCCTTTTTTCACTGACATAAAGCTAAGTTGAGAGTTTTCATTGTCGAGCTTCCACGCTGCTAATGCAGGTAAGCTCACTGTTGTTGTCAACAGTAGGGAAATTAATATTGAGGATATGTTACGCAAAATTTTCTCCATGTAAGCTAAATGATTAGCTACTGTATTGACTCAAAGCAATGCACAATATTGGACTATACGTATTAGTATAAGTGTTACTGTGTTATTAGATTATGCCTGAGCTATATTAAGTTATAAGGCGAGTCGCTTTATGAGGTTTAATAATATCTTGCCAAGGAATTTCTTTGTTCCCTAACGAGACAAAATCGGGCTGCATCAAAGTCTCACGTTGATTATAGGTTAGGGGCTTAAATTCACTGTCAATAATACTGCCCCCTGCTTGTTCAATTATACAGTGACTTGCACCAGTATCCCACTCACCTGTTGGACCAACACGTAAATAACAATCTGCACCACCTTCAGCAATTAAACAGTTTTTTAACGAACAACTACCTAAAGCAACATGGTCGAAGTCGTATTTACTATTTAGATACTGCCCCATTAGATTAATATCCTGGCGACGGCTTATTGCGACTTTAATACGACGTTGGCCGTCATATTTTGCCACATGTATTTGGCGACTACCGGCATCGTTCTCTTTAAAAGCCCCTAAGTTATTTTGAGCATAATAAGTAAGTTGATGATCAGGCGCATGAATAACACCTATACTGGGCCAGCCGTTTTCAACCAATGCCACATTTACGGCAAAGTCACCGCTGCCAGCAATAAACTCTCCGGTACCATCAATGGGATCTAGTAACCAATAACGAGACCATTTACTGCGCTGTGCTAATGCTAACGCTCCTACTTCTTCAGAAATAATCGGAATCTCAGGCGTTAAACGTTTTAATTCATCCATTAAAATATCGTTTGCGGCGATATCGGCACTGGTAACCGGGCTATTATCTTCTTTAATTTCGGCGGTAAAGTTACCGTTTTTATAATAGCGTGCGACTTCTTGCCCTGCTTTTTTGGCACTTTCAAGCGCAATTGATAGTAGTTTTTCTTGACTCATTCAATAGCTCCTAAGTGATCTTTTACCAGTAATAAAGCCGCAATACTACGCGACTCATTAAAGTCTTTCTGTTGTAGTAATTCATGATAATTCGCCAATGGCCAAGGCACTATTTCTAAGTCTTCGGGCTCATCTCCGACTAGCTTCTCAGCATAAAGATCTTCTGCAAAAAATATCGTCATTTGAGCATCAAAAAATGCAGGTGCCATAGCAACAGTATGAATTGAGGTTAATTTTTTAGCACCATAGCCAACCTCTTCTTTTAATTCACGATTAGCGGCTTGTGCTGCACTTTCGCCAGCATCGATTAAACCTTTAGGAAAGCCAAGTTCATAGGTATGGGTGCCGCCGCAGTATTCTCTAACGAGTAGCATGGTGTTTTTATCCAGCATAGGAACAATCATTACTGCTCCTCGACCTTTACCATACATACGCTCATACTCTCGTTTTTCGCCGTTGCTAAAAGTTAAGTCAACTTGTTCAATCGTAAATAAGTGACTTTTAGCAACCTGCTTACGCGAGGTGATTTCAGGTAGTATTTTTTTTGTTGTCATAACGCCCTTAATTGCAACAACTTAAGTGAAATGTTTTGTATAGAAACGCTAAAGTTTAACCATAGCACGATAACATTGAATACATAACCATAAGGCTTGGGTATAATAGTAATTGCTTTAAATATTTATCTGTTTGGCAAATATCAGTCTCTTTGAGACATTCTATAATAAACGTGTTTCAAGGGAAAAATCTATGCTTGATTGGTCAAAAATTTCAACTGTTTTACTGGATATGGATGGCACAATTCTCGATTTACATTACGACAACCATTTTTGGCTACATCATTTACCTCAACGCTTAAGTGAATTAAAGGGTATGAGTTTGGTAGAGGCAAAACAGTCGTTAATGTCGCATTACGAAAAAGTAGCAGGCACTATAGATTGGTATTGCTTAGATTACTGGGCAGAACAAACTCAATTATCTATTACCGATTTAAAGCGTGAGATACAGCACTTAATACGATTACGCGATGACGCACATGACTTTCTTGTTGCCTTAAAATCATCGGGTCGAGATATTGTATTAGTGACTAATGCGCACCCTGACAGCCTTTCGTTAAAAATTGAGCGAACATCTTTAGATAAATATTTTGATACGCTTTACTCAACGCACGAGTTCGGCGTGACAAAAGAGTCGCAATTACTTTGGCAGCGCTTGCAAGAAAAGCATGGCTTCGAACTAGAAAGTACGCTCTTTGTAGATGACAGCTTAGTTATACTCGACTCCGCGAAAAAATACGGTATTGGGCAAATATTAGCTGTTGCGAACCCTGACAGTAAAAAAGCAAACAATGTATTTGAAGATTACCCATCAATTACCGACTACCGTGTTTTATTAGCTGAAATAAATAACAATAAACCAAACAATGAATCATAAATTGATAGTTAACCTGAACTCTGGATAAGCAGTACTTGCTCAATCCTCCCTTTTAAGCCATTAC
>OJBC01000041.1_pt1 | contig 66597 bp, 57 predicted proteins | sample 1590351 | NCBI WGS metagenome assembly OJBC01 (sample SAMN05416892, study PRJEB24817) | seawater metagenome | isolation source: Sea water | place: Canada:Atlantic | collected 2013-11 | reverse complement strand
GTGAATTTGCTCTGATGGCCATTTAAAACACACGGCTTAAACAGATCTCAGGTTATCTACTAAAATTACAAGAAAAATTTCTTAAGTACCCATTTGGACGCACACTATTTAGTAAAGTGTTTGCTTCTCAAGCGCCCTATTTTAAATCGATTAAGCCAACAATTTTGACCTTAGAAGAGAATTTTTGTCAGGTGTTATTGCCTAAGCGCAAGCCTGTTCAAAACCACATAGGTACTGTACATGCTATTGCGATTTGTAACGCATTAGAAATGGCAATGGGTGCTATGACAGAAGCTTCAATACCTAAAAATTTACGTTGGCTGCCAAAAGGCATGGATGTTAATTACCTCGCTAAATCTACAACAGATATAACAGCAGAAGCGAAAATCAATGCGGAGCAATGGCAAGTGGGCGACGTTAGTGTTGCCGTTAGAGCATTAGACACCCACGGCACTGTTGTTGTTGATGGCGAAATTAGACTATGGCTATCTGAAAAGCCTAAAAAGTAACCTTTGTACTGGTCAGTATTGGTTTAAAATACCGAAATAGTCGGACGAAATTTCGGTTTACTGTGATTTTTGCTTGCGGATTACTAGCCAAACGAAAGTTCGGCTATAAAAAGCAATTATTAAGAATCAATCGTTTTTTGCCAAGCTTAATGCAATGTAAGCTTGGCAAAAATATCAAAACATCAAAACATCAAGGCAAAATAAACCAATTACCTGCAAAGTGTTCGAACAAATCAGGCTTAGCTTTGCTTTAACTTTTAAAGTTGAAAAAAGTGTTCTTGGTAAACTTTTAACTCTGCTATAGATTCTCGGATATCGTCCATCGCTAAGTGTGCGCCTGTTTTTACCACTTTATCTAATACCTCAGGCTTCCAACGACGCGCTAACTCTTTTATGGTGCTTACATCGATATTACGATAGTGAAAGTAATCTTCAAACTCTGGCATGTATTTGTTAATAAATCGCCTATCTTGCCCAATACTATTACCACACATAGGTGACTTACCCTGGGTAACGTAAGGCTTTATAAAAGCTAAGGTTTCAGCGCTAGCTTGTGCCAGGCTGGTTTTACTTTCACGACACCTTTGAGTTAAACCTGATTGACCATGGTGGTCGATACACCATGCATTCATATTATTCAAAACTTCATCACTTTGATGAATAGCAAACACGGGTCCTTCGGCTAATATATTCAGTTGACTGTCAGTAATTATTGTCGCAATTTCTAAAATAACATCCGTCTTAGGTTCAAGACCGGTCATTTCTAAATCTAACCAAATTAAATTGCTATCATTCACGCTCATTGTTATCCCTAGGTGAGTTATCTTTTATCAAGTTAGCGCCTATGACTAAAACACCTACTTGGCGTAGTGTCTGCAAAAGGCGCAATTACACATGCATTTATATAATGCTTAAGTATATAATACGTTAGAATGTGGCATGATTAAAATTATTTTTCGGTAACCTTATCCGATTAAAACACAAATGCTGAGAGAACATATAAATGAGACTAACTTGTGGCTAAAGCCAAAAAACTGACCAAAGGTCAAGCACGGCAAATCAAAGCCAATCAAAGTAAGAAATTACGAAAATCTAGTGAGAAAGTACAATGGCAAGATGACGAACTCGCCGCAGCTGAAACGGGCACCGTTATTAGCCGTTTCGGCCAACATGCCGATGTTGAAAGTAGCGACGGCGATATTTTCCGTTGTAACTTACGTCGTAGTATTACTTCATTAGTCTGTGGCGACAAAGTGCTTTGGCGCAGAGGTAAAGAAACACAGCATAGTATTTCTGGCGTAATAGAAGCCGTTCACGAGCGAAAATCAGTACTTAGTCGCCCTGATGTTTATGATGGTGTTAAACCTATTGCTGCCAACATTAGTCAAATATTAATTGTATCTTCTGTATTACCTGCTTTTAATGCAGATATTATCGATCGCTATTTAGTTGCTGCCGAGCAAACAGGCATAACGCCGGTTATCCTCTTAAATAAAGTCGACTTACTTGATGATAGTAATCGCGAAGCCATTGAAAAGCAGTTAAACATATACAGAAATATTGGTTATCAAGTCACATACGTGAGTAACGAAACCGGCGAAGGCATTACAGATTTAAAGCTACAGCTTAGCCAACACACCAGTGTATTTGTTGGGCAATCTGGCGTAGGCAAGTCAACCTTAACTAATACTTTAATGCCAGAGTTAGAGGTGATGACTAAAGTTGTCTCGGAAAACTCAGGGCTTGGTCAGCACACAACAACGGTTGCTAGATTATATCACTTTGAACAGGGTGGTGATTTAATTGACTCGCCAGGTATAAGAGAGTTTGGTTTATGGCATTTGTCCCCCGAGCAGGTCAGTAATGGCTTTATCGAGTTTGACGAGTACCTAGGGACCTGTAAATTTCGCGACTGCAAACATCAAAACGATCCCGGTTGCGCGCTAGTAGCGGCAAAAAACGAAGGAAAAATATTTCCTGAGCGTTTAACCAGTTTCCAAAAAATATTAGCCAGCTTAGGTGATAACACCCTAACCTCGCGCTTTAATGATTAAACAGATTATAGATAAATTAAGGAAAAAACAGTGTTAATGAATAAAATTAAAATTGCTCTGCAGTACATAATGCCAAAGCATGCAATATCTCGATTAGTAGGCAAGTTTGCCGCCGCAGAAGCCGGCTGGTTAACAACTAAAGCAATTAGTTCATTTATTAAAGCTTATGATATCAATATGGCTGAAGCTAAATTAAAAAATGCCACTGATTTTAAAACTTTTAACGACTTTTTTACTCGTGAACTTGAAGATGGCGCTCGTACTTTTATCTCAGATGAAAATACGGTTTGTTATCCTGTTGATGGTGCTATCAGTCAACAAGGCCCTATTGAGCAAGGACAACTTATTCAAGCAAAAGGCTTTAATTACAGCTTAGAAACCTTACTTGGTGGCGATAAAGCAACAGCGGCACCTTTTCAAGATGGTGAGTTTTCATGTATTTACCTTGCCCCAAAAGATTACCACCGCATTCACATGCCAATTGCAGGTACATTGCGTGAAATGATTTATGTACCGGGCGATTTATTTTCTGTTAACCCATTAACGGCTAATAATGTACCTAATTTATTTGCTCGTAATGAGCGTGTTGTTGCTATTTTTGATACCGAACATGGTGCTATGGCGATGGTGCTTGTCGGTGCAACAATTGTTGCCAGTATTGAAACAGTTTGGGCAGGTACTATTACACCTCCAGCAGGTAAAGATGTATTTCGCTGGCACTACCCGGCAGATGGCGTTGGCGCTATAACATTAGAAAAAGGTGCTGAAATGGGTCGCTTTAAACTCGGATCCACCGTTGTAACAACCTTTGCACCTAACATGGTGAAATTTAATCAAGCCGCTGGTCCAGAAACTGTAACGCGACTTGGCGAACATTATGCTGATTTAGTTAACGCAACTGAAAGTGCATAAACCATATTTTTTGACTTTCAAACCTGAAGGTATTTAAAACCAAGAAGGTCATTATGCAATGATACCAGTAGTGAGTTCCACAAAAACTCACTACTCGCTTTTGAGTAAAACAGCCATACAAAGTTGCAATGCCATTGAGTTTTATGAACACAAGGCGAACAACTCCGTATTGAAATTCAGAAGCTCTGTGGTTCATTAAAAAAATAAAAACAGGCAATAATTTTTTATCTGTAATTTTTTCTTCGTTTAATCATCATGCATTTTTGTTAATAGCAGATAATATATCTAGCATCAAAATCGCTGCCCTTATTGCATAATGCCCTATCGACTACGCTAATTCTGCCAAAAATTAAACGTCAGAATACTTAATCTTTCACTTAAGTGCTTTAATGCTGAAATAATCAAGGGTGCATTTCAAGAAAGTTCATAGGCTTAGACTTATGCTATTGATAATTAACATTAAATTAAGCAACTTTTCAGTTACCCACTCGCCAGGTTATTTACCAATTTTCCAGCACATAGTATGAAATATTATTGGCCTTAAACGAGTATCCGTTCTTTTATTTGTTATTAATATTTAGATTTAAATCGTGCAATTTTATAATTGCTATTGCTCATTTATTCATCGCAAGATAGGATAGGAGTAATATGATACGAGTTAATTCGTATAACAATATAAAAAAAATGTAAAAACATAACATAATAAGACTGAACTGATTCTCGCCGTTAATAGAAAATTAAAACTTAAATGCAGCGTACTGTTTAGTATAACAATGAAATAAAACTGCCTAAGGAATCTCAATGTTACGAGATAAATCAGATATTAAGCCTACCGAAGCCGAGCTGACGTTACTTAATATACTTTGGAAAATGGGACCTGCTACCGTTAGACAAATACATGAAACAGTTAGCCAAACACAAACGACTGGCTACACAACCGTTTTAAAAATATTGCAAATAATGCATGAAAAAGCGTTAGTAATTCGCGATGAAAGCAACCGAGCACATGTGTATGCTCCGGCTAATAGCGAAATGGTTACCCAATCTTCTTTATTGAAAGACTTAGTTTTAAAAGCTTTTGGTGGTTCAAAGTCAAAGCTCGTTATGCGCGCACTAGATAACTCAACCAGTAAAAAAGAAATTGAAGACATTAGACAGCTACTTAATGAATTAGAACAACAGTCTTAATTTATTAACACCTTAACTAACTTATACGCAAAAGGTCACTTAAATAGGCATGTTTCAGGAAAGCTTAATTAATAACCCACTATTAGCTGCTTTAGCCATTACTCTTATCCATTTTTTATGGCAAGGAGCACTTGTTGCAGCAGTATTAAAAGCCTTTCTATCGTTAATTTCATATCAAAAGTCTCAATTACGCTATGCATTAAGTACCTTAGCTATGCTAGCAAACCTAATTTTACCTACGATAACTTTCTTTTTTGTCTACGACATTGATTACCTTCAAGTAACCAATTTGGTATATACCTTACCGCTACTGGATCAAAGCTTTAACCTAGAGCATATACAAACTAATATTTGGTATATTGAATGGCTAGAGTATTTACCGCTGATCACCATGGTATGGCTAAGCTTTGTGATTGTACTCACGCTTAAGCTCATTATAGAGTTATACAATGTAAATCGTCTGCCGCTACAAGGCTGCACCACACCAGATATAAGCTTACAAAAGCGATTTAATCAGTTAATGAACCAAGTTGGTTTGTCACAGCCTGTATCTCTTTTACTTTCACATAGAACTGATGTACCCATGGCTATAGGTTGGTTAAAGCCAGTAGTTTTGATTCCATTTAGTATGGTTTCTGGTTTAACCCCACAACAGCTTGATATGTTATTACTGCATGAGTTAGCCCATATTCGTCGTCATGACTATTTAGTTAACTTTTTCCAAACTCTGGTAGAGATAACATTATTTTTTCATCCAAGCGTGCGTTGGGTTTCAAAACAAATGCGTAATGAGCGTGAATATTGTAGCGATGACATTGCGGTAAAACATTGCGGCAACTCGCTCGCCTATGCACATACTTTGGCAGATACAGCGTCGTTATGCGCAAAGCATCGCCACCATACTATACCAAACATGGCTATGGCAGCTTCTGGTGGTGATCTTAAGCAACGGGTTGTTCGCTTGTTAGAGCATCAACAACATTGTACAAAAACAAATGACTCTGGAAAGTGGTTAGCTTCGGTTAGTATATTACTTACCGTAGTATTTTTATTGTCAAAATACTCATTCACCTTGCCAATAATTGATTTACAGTCAGGCAGTATTTCTTTAAATAACTCGGCAACATATTTAAATAAAAGCTTACTATTAAAAGCCGCCCCGAATGTAGAGCCTGAAAATAATAACACCTCGTTAGCTAGCCGCTTATTAGCCATAGATAAAGCAGACAGTGCTAAAGCTTCAGTATCTCCTGATAATTCTGACCCGAAAAAATTCAGTTCAACACTTAAAGTTATTGCTGTTGAACCAGCTAATGAGCTGGTTGCTATTAATCAATATTCAACGAACCCGTATTACAACGAACTACCTTTTATAGGTGCGAACACCAGCGATACCAAAAATGTAGCACAGCCGATTATTGAAGAGTTAGCTCAAAATTTACCCGCAAAAAAAAATCAAACACCCTCAAACACTAAGTCAATTTCTGAATTAGCGTTTGAACGTACCGACTCTAAGCGTAAAGTTGCTAAAAACAATTCATACACTAAACAAATTAGTAACCTGTTAAATGAACCTGTTACATCAAGTGATGCGCTAACTAATACATTAAATAGAAGTCACCCGAAACACTATTACCAAACAGCCAAAAGCATGCAACTAGACACCAATGCTAATCATGTTAATCAACCACCATTAAGTGGTAACGACACAAGTAAGCAAAATTTACAGCATAAAACCGTAGCGGCGAAGCTTGTAAGCTCTGCAGATCCTAAATACCCTAGCTCTGCAAAAAGAAAAGGGATAGAACTAGAGGTTATGGTTGAGTTTGATATTGACCGAAATGGCTTTGTTAGGAATATCGAATTTGAATCAAAAAGTAGAGTAAGTTACTTTCGAAGTACCATTCGTAATGCCATGGAAAAGTGGCGCTTTCTACCGGCTAAAAAGAACGGCCGTGCGGTAGAAAGCAAGATGTCTAAAATATTCTCGTTTAGTCTTTTAAAATAAACTTAACGGCGCTTACGCATTGACGAATATTTTTCCTGTTGTTCAGGTGTTAATACTTGCATGATAGCATGACGACTTTTTGCTTTTTCCATTGCTAGCTGTTTAAAACTCGCCTGAAATTCGGCATAAATTGCATTAAACTTATTTTCGTCAAATTCGCTCTTAGCATGTAGTGACTTCATTTGCTCTTTATAACTAGAAAGCGCAACTTTATTTGCTTTTCTATCTTCCTTCATACCCGCAAAAATAGCTTTTATTTCACTACGTTGCTCAGCCGTTAAGTCCAATTTTTTCGCTAGACGACGTAGACTTTTTTTCATATTACCGTGATGCTTATGACCGCCCTCACCTTTATGTTGGCTCATTTCAACTTTATTTTCGGTATTATGGTCGTTTTTATTATGACCCATAGCACTAACACTAAGACTGCTAATACCTAGTACAAATATACTGACTACTGCGTACGGTTTAATTGTTGTATATAGTTTTTGGATTTTCATAATATTGCTCCTCAATGAATTCAACACCAGTATAATTTATGCAACGAAAAGAAACGAAAGCCAACGTAAATGTTTTGTAAAGATAGCAATGCGCTTTAAATTTATACGTTATCATGCACCACGAATCAATAAATGACTTCTATCGACATATACATCAGTAATTAGCGAGAACGACATGAAAAATCATAAACTTTTATTAATCGACGATGACAAAGAGCTTGCCGAATTATTAACAGATTACCTTGCTACTGAAGGCTTTGAGCTTATTTGCTGTCATGATGGAATTTCAGGATTAGAAAAGGCCTTCGATGACAAAATTTCATTGATTTTGTTAGACGTTATGATGCCTGGATTAACGGGTTTTGAAGTATTGAAAGCTTTAGGTGGCAACCATAAATCACCTATCTTAATGTTAACCGCTAAAGGTGATAATGCTGATCGCATATTAGGTTTAGAGCTAGGGGCCGATGATTATTTACCAAAGCCTTTTCAGCATCGTGAGCTACTTGCACGTATTAAAGCAATTCTGCGTCGTATAGACATCGTTAAAAACACTAAAGACCCCATTTCAGCTTTGCAAGTTAATGGCGTAAAGCTTAATCACGCAACACGACAAGTCACTTGCCATGATCAGTTTGTTGAACTCACCGGCACTGAATATCAAATTATTGAGCACTTAATGGCAAAGCCAGGTTCAATTGTCAGTAAAACTGAAATTTCAGAGCAAGTATTAAACCGAAAGTTAAGCGCGTTTGATCGCAGTATCGATATGCACGTAAGTAATATTCGCCGGAAACTTCTCCCTTTTAGCCCAACGGACAAACTTAAAACCATTCGTGGCGCTGGTTATATTTTCTTAGCAGGAGAGTTATCTTAATGCTTAAAATACCAAAAAAATTCTTTTCCATTGGCGCTAAACTATTTATTTGCTTTTGGTTAATTGTCATTTTAACTATAGTTGTTACACGGTTGATATCTGAACAATTTCGAACAAAAAGCGTTATTATTCCAACGCATCATTCAGATATCGTCAGAGTTGATCGCATCAGCCAAAAATTAATCAATAGCCGTTTTGAAACAACCGAAAGGGTATTAGCTAATTTATCAAAAAAACCCGGCCGAGAAGTACTACTAAAAAATATTAACACCAACGAAGTGCTTACATCCAACAAATGGCAAACAGCTAATTTACAACAGTTTTTATCTGAAAATAATCTTGAGAATCTTACTACCATTAAGTTTGAGTTCTACCGAATGACCGGCCCAGCTTTAGTTGACATTGCTGGTACTTCATATCAATTGTATCTTGCAAATCGTGATCGAAAACCTGCCTTTGGTAATATAATACAACGGATTCCAACTTGGTTACGTTTAGCTATCCCCATTATAATTAGTTCTTTTTTACTCTGGTTATTAACCCGCTCATTTACCAAGCCGCTAATCGCTATGCAAACAGCAGCGGCTCGTTTTGGTGATGGCGACTTTAGCACCCGTATACCTTTAATTGCCCAACGCAATGATGAAATTGGCGCCTGTGCAGCAAGCTTTAATTTAATGGCTGAAAAACTTGCACAAAATATTGGTTCACATCAACGATTAATGGCTGATGTTTCTCATGAACTCCGCTCCCCGATGACCCGCTTACAAATAGCGTTAGGCCTTGCGCAACAAAACAATATCTCTGAAGCTTTATTACATAAACATTTACAACGGTGTGAGCTTGAAATAGCTCGACTCGACGAAATGATATCGAGTGTTTTATCGCTATCAAGGCAAGAAAATACGATTAACCAACTTGAGTTAATGTCTTTAGATCTTAAACAACTACTTACGCTGTGTATTGAAGACGCACAATATATCGCTAATGAGAAATCTATTAATATTCTCTTTGATTATCAAGGTAGCGCTTTATTGCAAGCGGATGCTAACTTATTATCAAGTGCCATTAATAATATTTTGGTTAACGCAGTAAACTACAGTCATAAACATCAACAAGTCACGGTTAAACTAACGAAAACAAATTCAACATTTATTATCGAAATAGCTGATACCGGTACAGGTGTACCTATTGAAGATTTACCTAAGCTATTTGACCCTTTTTATCGAGTTGCTCAAGCACGCGATCGAGCAACCGGCGGAACCGGGCTAGGAATGGCTATAGCAAAACAAGCTGTTGTTGCGCATAATGGTAATATCAGCGCGCAAAATAATAATCAAAACGGATTAACAGTAACCATTGAATTACCCACTGCAATCGGCAAAAATAGTCGTCATAAAGCTTAAATTATTTTATGCAGTAGTCTTATTGGGACTATTGCTAGGAACCCCATTAATGGCTAATGACAATAACATAGAAAGTAAGCGAGCACTTACAGCTGCGAAAGAGCTCACCATTGCAGATTTTTGGAAGACAGTGAATCATGCTTCATTCGAAACCGAAGATAGCATTACTATTGCTTATGCCACTAACCTTAAACGCCCCGAAAAGCCGTTCATTGTTATTGTTCCAGGCCGCTCAGAAAGTTACTTAAAGTATCAAGAATTAGCATTTGATCTCGATAATCTAGGCTATGACAGTGTGATTATTGATCATCGCGGCCAAGGACTTTCAGCACGATTAACGCCGAATCGTTTGCAAGGGTATATTAAAAAGTTTGATCATTACGCACAAGATTTAAACCAGTTACTTAGCGTCGTTTTACCCGAGCAATACCCGCAACATAATAAACAAGCTTATATGCTGGCACATTCTATGGGCGGAGCGATTGCCTTAAGGTATTTGCAGTTATATCCGCATAATATCAAAGCACTGACATTAAGTTCACCGATGATCGCTATATCAAGTGGTGGCACACCAAAGTGGTTGGCGAAGTCATTAATAAAAACAGGCTCAACATTAAATCGCTGGCTGTCAGACAACCCTTGGTACTTTTTGGGACAAAACGATATCAATAAAAGTACTTTTGAAGAGAATTACCTAATGCATTCAGCGCCTAGGTTCGAGCGTTTTCAAGCGCTATACCAGGCGCAACCTGAATTAAAGCTTGGCGGAGTAACCTTTACCTGGTTAGAACAAGCCATAATTAATTCAGACAACTTATTTAAAGATATAAACAAACTATCGCTTCCCATACAAATGCTACAAGCCGGTAACGAACTAATTGTAGATAATGATGCTCAGTTAAGTTTTTGCCAGCAACTTTATAAAGCCAATAAAAGTGCCTGCCCTGAAGGTAAACCCGTTGTTATCGACGGTGCATATCACGAGCTTTATTTTGAGGTAGACCAATACCGAGATATCGCGATAGATAAAACTATCGCGTGGTTCGAGTTACACCAATAACATTAAGTACTTATGAGTAAAGCGTTATTAATTAAAAAAGTTAAAGACTAAATGCGCTTTATGTCTTCACTTTTTTGTTGATGATTAGCCGCAGATAGCGGGTCATGATGAATAAAGACTTCACAAGGTGCCAAGGCTTCAATAATTTCAAGTTCAATCGCTTCGCCTATCGTATGGGCTTCTAGCAAAGACAATTCACCATCAAGCTCTAAATGAAACTGTATAAAACGGTCAGGACCTGCTTGTCGTGTTCTTAATTCATGCAAACCTAGTGTACCTTCATGCGCTAAAACTATTTTCTTAATAATACTCAGCTCTTCTGAAGTTAATTCGTGATCCATTAACTGATGCACGCTGGTCCATATTATTTTACCTGCGCCAATTAGCAAAAATATACCAACGGCAACCGTAAATACTCCATCTGCCTGTAACCAGTAACCTTGGCTAAGAAATAATGCCGCCAACACGCCTAAATTCAATATCAGATCAGATTGATAATGCAAAGCATCAGCGCTTATCGCAACCGACTTTGTTTGACTAATAACCCATTTTTGCAATACCACTAGCATTAATGTCATCACAATCGCAATAATCGATACCACAATACCGACTTCAGTTCGAACAACTTCTTGAGGGCTAATCGTGCGTTCAACACCATTAAATACTAGCAGTAGCGCTGAACCTAAAACAAAGGCGGCTTGCACTAAGCCAGCTAAACTTTCTGCTTTGCCATGACCAAATTTATGCTCTTTATCAGCTGGCGCTAAAGCAAAACGTAAAATAACCACATTCATAATAGAAGCAAACAAATCTAAAATAGAGTCGGTAGCAGAGGCCAACATAGCACTAGCGTCAGTCACAAAAAATGCATAGAGCTTTATTAGCACTAACACCAAGGCCGTTGTCGATGCAGCAAAGGCCGCCATCTTAACTAAGTGCGCATATTGAGCAGAATCAATCTTGTTTTCTGACACTGGGTTCTCCCATGAATATATATTCTAAAAAATTGTCAAAGCAAAGCTTAAGCATTCGCTTCAAGGCCTGTATAATAACATTTAATTATAGAATTTATTAAGCACTTGCTATGTTAGATGTCGTTTTATTTCAACCTCAAATACCGCCCAATACAGGTAATATTATTCGCTTATGTGCCAATACGGGGTTTAGATTACACCTTATTGAACCATTGGGTTTTGATCTAGAAGATAAAAAACTCCGCAGAGCTGGACTAGATTACCATGAGTTTGCGGCGCTTAAACGTCATGCAAGTTATGAAAGTTTTGTTGAATCTGAACAACCTAAACGCGTGTTAGCGGTAACGACAAAATCAACCGGTTATTATGGTGATATAAACTTTGAGGCCGGTGATTATCTCTTATTCGGCTCTGAAACCGGAGGTTTGCCTGAAGATGTTAGACAACAAATCCCCGATCAAGACAAAATTAGAATACCGATGTTAAAAGACAGCAGAAGTATGAACTTATCAAACGCAACAGCCGTTATCGTTTATGAAGCATGGCGCCAATTGGGTTTTGAAAATTCGGTTTAAAAGCAGAGGTTGAATTAGCGAGAAGCTAAAATTAGAAAAATGAACTTAAAGCTGACAGCTTAAAGCTGACAGCTTAAAACTGACAGCTTGAAACTCTAAGTTATCAGTTATTCGAATTTACGATCGCGTGATAATAAATCTGCAGCAGCTAATTTGGCATCTTTAGCACAATAAAGTACTTGGTAAACTTGCTCAACAATAGGCATTTCAACGCCCATTCTTTTAGCCAATAAGTAAACCTCTTTGGTATTGCGGTAACCTTCTACCACTTGCCCAATATCAGCAATAGCTTGCTCAACACCAGCTCCGCCACCTAAAGCTAAGCCAAAGCGACGGTTGCGTGATTGGTTATCAGTACACGTTAATACTAAATCACCTAGCCCGGCCATGCCCATAAAAGTTGATGGTTCCGCATTTAATGCACAGCCTAAGCGTGTCATTTCTGCTAGGCCACGGGTAATTAATGCGGTACGTGCATTGGCACCAAAGCCAATACCATCGGCCATACCAGCACCAATGGCAATAACGTTTTTAACAGCACCACCTAATTGAATGCCAATAAAGTCTTTATTGCTGTACACCCGAAATGTTCGTTCACAGTGTAATAAATTCGAGATATCTTCAACAAAAGTATCATCCGTTGAAGACAACGAAATTGCGGTAGGTAAGCCTGCCGCCATTTCTTTAGCAAAAGTAGGCCCAGAAAGTACTGCTAACGATATATCGTCACCTAAGATCTCTCTTGCTACGTCTTGCAATAAACGCCCTGTATCATGCTCTAAGCCTTTAGTGGCCCAAACTAAACGGGCATCCTTTGTCAAAAAAGGCTTTATTTGCGTTAGCATTTCACCAAAAACATGGCTAGGTACTACTAATAAAATATTTTTACTGGCGGCTACTACTTTAGCTAAGTCACTGCTTACGAGTAACGCTTCTGGAAAAGAGCTACCTGGTAAATATTTTTCATTGGCACGCGAGCTTGCCATTTGGGCAACATGATTTTCATCACGCCCCCAAAGTAGCGTTTTATGGCCATTTCTCGCTAAGCAAATAGCCAGCGCGGTACCGTAAGAGCCAGCACCAATAACCGAAATTGCGGCAGAATCAGGGCTCATCAATTAATGCGTTTCTGTACTTGCAGGTGCTTGTTCAGCATTTGCTTGAGCTGCACGCTGTTGTACGTAGTTTGCGAATAATGCTTCAAAGTTAACTGGTGCTAAGTTAATTTGTGGGAAAGAACCACGACTTACTAAGTTAGCTACTGCTTCACGAGCATAAGGGAATAATGTTGTAGGACAAAATGCACCAATAGTATGTGCTAATTGCGCTTCTGGTAAATTACCAATAGTAAAAATACCCGATTGTTGTACTTCTGCTAAAAATGCCGTTTGCTCTTCAACTTTAGCCGTAACCGTTAACGATAACGTTACTTCATAAGTGTCATCAGCTAGTTTATTAGACTTAGTATCAATATCTAATTGAACTTCAGGCTTCCATTCTTTTTGAAAAATTGCTGGAGAGTTTGGTGTTTCAAAAGAAATATCTTTTGTATAAATACGTTGAATAGCAAATTGTGGTGCTTGTTGCTCAGTAGTCGCTTCTGCGCCAGTTTGGTTTTCGTCAGCCATGTTGTTATGTCCTTTATATTTTACGCCATTATGTATTGGCATTTTATTCTAAGATATTTTCACTTTTACTCAGAGGCTAAAAGTGAAGCTAATTTGTCTTGTGCATGCAATGCAAATAAATCGTCACAACCACCGATATGGTTATTGTTAATAAATATTTGAGGCACGGTTGAAGCGCCATGACTACGCTTGATCATTTTCTCACGTAGTGGTGCATCACCATCTATTTTTATTTCATTGTAAGCAACGTTCATATCATCTAATAAAGCTTTCGCTCGCATGCAATAAAAACAAGTTGCTTTGGTATATATATCAACTGCCATTATGATTGTCCGTTGTTAATTTTATATTACAAAAATTACTTAGTTACAGGTAAACCTGCACTTAACCAAGCACTCATTCCACCTTTAAGAATACTAACTTTAGTGAAACCTGCTTTTGCTAGCTGACTAGCCACTTTACTTGCACTAAGGCCAGCACTACATACTACAATAATGGGTTTATCTTTGTGTTTTTCAAGACTAGCAAAGTCATTTTTACTGACTTTTTCATTGCCAAGATGCTCAGCATCAACAATATGCCCTGCTTTAAAGTCTTTTTCGCTGCGGCTATCAACTACAACACCCGACTCTCTATTAATTAAAAAAGTCATTTGTTGTGTACTTAATTGCTTAATAGGCGACATTTGAATTTTGATAGTAATGACAATAATCATTAAAACAATAACTAACCATGCTCCACTAAGTAAAGGCTGGCTCATTGCGAAAGTGATAAGTTGGTCCATAAGTTTTATATTCTAATTAACTAAAAATTTTCCACAGTATACAGGCTAATAAACTAAACCCAAACTGAACTTTTCATAGAAAAACACAATAATGAAATAACTTATGGCATATCGCAGGTTTTTGATCTTAAAACTGAAACATTTTGTCTAAACAGACAGAAGATATTCACATCATGACTTGATATACTGCTGTTGAAAATTATATTCAATTATTTTTGCTCGTATTATTTTTACCTATATTTGCTCGTTTAAAGGAAACCGTGATGCCAAACAAGAAGTCTACTGTTCTTATTATTCTAGATGGTTGGGGATATAGAGAAAACACCGAATCAAACGCTATTTTTCATGCTAATACCCCGGTACTAGACAATTTAATGGCGAATAAGCCTAATATGTTAATTGAAACTTCGGGCATGGCGGTAGGCTTACCAGACGGGCAAATGGGTAATTCGGAAGTGGGCCACGTTAATTTAGGTGCTGGTCGCATTGTTTACCAAGACTTCACTAGAATTACTAAGGCCATTCAAGATAACGAGTTTCAAAACAACCCAATATTAGCTAGCGCAGTAGATAATGCTGTGAGCAATAATAAAGCTATTCACGTGTTCGGTTTACTATCTCCAGGCGGCGTTCATAGTCATGAAGACCATATTTTTGCCATGCTAGAAATGGCAGCAGCAAAAGGCGCTACAAAAATTTATCTACATGCCTTTTTAGATGGTCGCGATACACCACCACGCAGCGCTGAAGCGTCACTTATTAAAGCACAAGAAAAGTTTGCACAACTCGGCTGTGGTCAAGTTGCCTCAGTTATTGGTCGCTATTATGCTATGGATCGAGACCAACGTTGGGATCGCGTTGAATCGGCTTACAATTTAATGGTAGCAGGCCAAGCGCAATATCAATACAGCAAAGCAACCGACGCTTTACATGCTGCTTACGCGCGTGACGAAAACGACGAATTTGTCAAAGCTTCTGCGATAACCAATGCAAACGGAGATGTTATTCAAGTAGAAGATGGCGACGCAATGATTTTTATGAACTTTCGCGCTGACCGTGCACGCCAATTTACCCGTTGTTTTACTCAGCCAGATTTTTCAGGCTTTCAACGCCAGCATCAGCCTAAGTTAGGCAGTTTTGTTATGTTGACCGAGTATGCAGCTGACATTGACGCACCATGTGCATTCCCTAAAGTTGAACTTAATAACGTTTTAGGTGAATGGTTAGAAAAACATGACAAAACCCAACTTCGTATTTCAGAAACTGAAAAATATGCCCACGTAACTTTTTTCTTCAGCGGTGGTAAAGAAGACACGTTTAAAGGTGAAGAACGAATTTTAGTGCCCTCACCACAAGTAGCTACCTACGACTTACAGCCAGAAATGAATTCAACACTGTTAACCGATAAATTAGTGGCTGCAATAGAAAGCGGTAATCACGACTTTATTGTTTGTAATTACCCTAATGGTGATATGGTTGGTCATACTGGTGACTTTAATGCCGCTGTAAAAGCTTGTGAAGCTGTTGACCACTGTATCGGTCGCATTGTTAGTGCGTTAGAAAAAACGGGTAGTGAATGTTTAATTACCGCAGATCACGGCAACGCAGAACAAATGCTAGATCCTATCTCTGGACAAGCCCATACTGCACATACTTGTGAGCCTGTGCCATTAATATATGTTGGTCGAAAAGCCTCAATGGCAACATCAGGCGCGCTTAGTGATATTGCCCCAACTGTTTTATCATTAATGAATATGCCACAGCCAAAAGAAATGACTGGGCATAACCTATTAACGCTCACTAAATAAGATTAGCGAATTGTTATTAACAAATAGTATTCTCTAATTAACATTAACTGAACTTAAGCGTGCTTGTTATTTTGCCGAATAGTATCAACATAAAATACCCAACTTCAAAACGCAGCCAGCACAATGCTGGCTTTGCTTTTTGCCTTGGGCTACTTGTGTTGTGTTTATTTTTTATTGGCAAAGCACAAGCAAATGCTAATAGCAGTTCAAATAAAAGTTCACAAACCACTCAACAACTGAGTGATCTTCAACAAGCGATTAATCAGCAAAAACAAAACCTGTTAAACACCAACGTTAAAATCAGTGATTTAGAGCAACAGTTAAAAACTGATGATCTCGCTATCGGCAAAATTGCAAAAGATTTATCCAATACCAGCAGCGATCTCAGCGCAACAGAAAAGAAACTCGCAGAGTTAAGTGCGGAAAAGTCACAGCTTGAACTCGATAAAAAACAACAAGAACAAATTCTAGCCAAACAACTCAGGGCTGCCTATTCTGCGGGCCACCACGATTATCTAAAATTAATTTTAAATCAAGAAAAACCCAGTAAAGTGCAGCGCACCATTACGCATTATCAGTATTTAAATACCGCCCGTATTAAAGAAATTGAGACTTTTAAAAGTACAATTACCCAATTAAATAACATTACTCAACAGTATCAACAACAAGCTTCGCAATTATCAGAATTAACACAAACGCAAAGCCAACAGAAAAAAATTCTCGAATTATCAAAAGTAAAACAGCAGCAAACATTAAAAGCACTGAATAAAAAAGCGCTTACCGAACAACAAAAACTCAACAAATTAGAGCAAGAAGAAAAAGCATTAGTTGCCTTGTTAAAGAAAATGGCTGCTGATGCCGAAAGAGCTAAAAGGGCGAAAGAAACAGAAAAGCTCGTTGGTTTAAGTAAGTTAAAACGTAAACTTAGTTGGCCAGTTAAAGGACGAATTAGTCATAGTTTTGGTTCAAGCAAGCAAGGTTACTTAAAATGGAAAGGCGTATTAATTTCAGCGCCTATTGGTCGAGAAGTTAAAACTATTCACAATGGTACTGTTTTATTTTCAGATTGGTTGAAAGGTTACGGGTTAGTTACTGTGGTTGATCATGGTGATGGCTACATGAGCTTATATGGTCATAACCAAGCCTTACTTAAATCAGTAGGCGACCGAGTAGAAGCAGGTGAACCTATAGCTTTAGTTGGACAAAGTGGTGGACAAGCTAACTCTGGGCTTTATTTTGAAATTAGACACACAGGTTTAGCTGTTAATCCAAAACTCTGGTGCAAATAAAACTGTTGAGTTATGCAATTATTATGCTTTGAATTGGTCGATTTTGACCACTTGAACTGCTATTCTCCGTTATGCCTTGTTATAAGAAAAACTTACCGTGCTTAAATTATTATTCAAAATTTTTTCGCTCCTTAGCCTAGTATTTCCTGCTTTACTTTATGCTCAACAAGCACAAGTAGCGATCATTATTGACGACATTGGTTATCGCAAAAGTGATGCTCAAGCACTGTATTTACCAGGCAAGCTTAGTTACGCTATTCTGCCACATACCCCTTACGGAAAAAAGTTAGCGCTAAAAGCACAAGCGAACAATAATGATGTTATTTTGCATATTCCAATGGAAGCAAAAAATGGTAAAAAGCTAGGGCCTGGCGCATTAACTAGTGAAATGAGTGAAACCGGCATTCGAGAAAACTTAACCAACGCTTTTGCTGAAATTCCCTTTGCGCTCGGTATTAACAATCACATGGGCAGTAAACTTACTGAGTTATATCAACCTATGGCTTGGACTATGCAGTTTCTTCGAGAACGTAATTTAGTGTTTATTGATAGCGTTACCACTAGCGCCAGTCAAGCTGAAAAAGTTGCTATTAGCTTTGGAGTACCAAGCTTACATCGTCATATTTTTCTCGACAATAAATTAGAGCACAATTATATTCGACGACAGTTTAAACAACTCATTAGAGACGCTAAACGCTACCAAACAGTGGTTGCAATTGCTCACCCTCATCCTGAAACGGTAACGGCACTTCGTAAACTATTACCCTTGCTTGCTGAAAATAATGTTGAGCTGGTGCCTGTATCTCAATTACTTATCCGTAAAACAACCTCACTTAACTCACAGCAAAGAGCTGAAGAATAAAGAGCTTCAGGTATTTTAAATCTGTAAAAATACCTGACAGTGCATAATTAACTAGCTCTTTATATTATGTTTTTTCAATAATTTATGTAGGTATTTTACCGGTATCGCATAGGTAATTCCGCTAGGTTTACTGATCACCGTTTCTTTACTTTGCTGAACAAAAACTTTATTTATAACGCCAACAACCTCACCGTTTTTAACATCATACATAGCACTACCACTATTACCGGGGTACGCTGTGGCATCTAATTGATAAACTAAATAGGGATCTCGTAAGCGCTTAAGCATAGCAATACTTAATTGTCTTGAATCATCAACAGGGATAATCGTTGGTGTAACCGCAGCAATAATGCCACGATGTGTAACAGGGTAAAGCCCAAGTACTGCACCAATAGGGAAACCGGTAAATGCAATACTACTACCCTCTTTAATAAAGTCATTCTTTGCTAAGGTTAACGCCGGTAACGCTTTGCCTTCAATTTTAAGAATTGCTAGATCGTGTTCTTTATCAGTGGCAATTAAAGTGGCTATTCTAACTTTAGCTGCTCGCCCTTTGCCGGTAAAAACCGCTAATTTTTGCAATAAACTTTCGTCTAACTCTGTATTAATAACGTGATTATTTGTCACTATGTAGGTGCCATCGCCAACAACAAAGCCCGTACCATTTAGCTGATTTTTCTGCCGCCCTGTTGGGGTATAAACACCAATACCGACAACCGAAGGTGTGACCAAGCTAACGGTGTCAACCAAGTTCGCTTTTGCTACCGGGTTAAATAGCAATCCGATAAATATTAATAATGGTAATAAATAATTCATGTTTTCACTCTTTAAAAAATTTCACACTTTACCTTAACTTAGCATACTTATTTGTTAGCGATTTTGAAATTATTGTCCATAATTAAATGACACAATAATAAAACAACAATAAAGAGAATTACTGAGTGGCGAAAACTATAGTACCTATTTTAGCTGGCGGAGGCACGCGCTTACCTGCTCATATCGGTGTTCTGCAAGCATTAGATGACTTACACATTGACTTTACCCACCTTGTCGGTGTTTCAGGCGGAAGCATTATTGCCAGCTTCTTCGCTGCAGGCCTTTCGATTAGTAAAATGAAAAAAATCGCCTTAACTACTGACTATAATCAATTTAAAGGTTTCTCAATTATTAGTTTAATTCGAAATGGCGGCTTAAGCTCAGGTGATGTTTTTGAACTATGGGTCGACAAGCATTTATCAGGGAAAACTTTTAACGATCTTAACTGCAACCTTCATATTGTCGCTACCGATGTCAAAACAGGTCGTCCAGTAATTTTCGATCGCAAAAGAACACCCGGCATGAAAGTATCTCTCGCTGTTCGGTTTTCAATGTCGATACCACTGGTATTTAGTTTTAAAAAGTTTGGCAGTCATTTAATGGTAGATGGCAGTATTTTATCAGAAGACGCCTTGCACAGAGATTGGGCGATGGATGGCACTCCCGTATTATGTTTTCGCTTAAGAGGTGAACACGAATATGACGAATTAAAAACCGACGGTATGTTCCCTATCGTTAATTATGTCACTTTACTCATTCGCACATTTATGACCACGATATCACGCGAATATATCAACGATGCATTCTGGCATAACACCATCATAATAAATGCAGGGCTATCTTCCGCTGTTGATTTTGGTATGAGTGAAGAGAAAAAACTCGAACTATTTGATGTAGGTTACCAAACAGCAATGGAAATTGTACCGATTAAAACTCAGAATCGCGGTTAAACTTATATAAAATAAACATTATTAATAAATACTTAACAAATATATTTCATAAATCATATTTAAAGTGCTAAATTAATTCTACAGTAATAAATATATATTATCGGTTAACTTTTTTAACCATATAAAATGAGAAAATAATGAATTGGAGCAAGAAGTTACTAAACACCCCAGTAATTGGCGGCATAACCAAACGTATTGCATCAATCAAAGTGAACAATGATGCAATGAATATTGCTGAGCATTTTACCCAATTCCTACAACCAGAATTTGCAAGTAACCTTGAGCTTCGCGATGAAGTTTTCCGTATACGCCACAATGTATATTGCGAAGAGTTAGCCTTTGAAAAAGTAAAAGCAGAAGGTAAAGAACAAGACGAGTTTGACGCTCAGTCAATTTTCTCAATGATCAAACACAAACCGTCAAATACCTATACCAGCTGTGTTCGTGTAGTTAAATCGGCGAATGAATCTGAATTATTACCCATAGAAAAGTACTGTTTAGATGCCATACAAAACCAAGAACTCCACCCACGTAACTTCCCTAGAGAAGAAATAGCTGAAATATCTCGCCTCGCGGTTAAAGCTGACTTCAGACGTCGTAAAACCGATAAATTCAGAGGTTCAGCTGTAGGTGCGATCAATGAGCCGACCTACTCAGAAACTGAATTACGTTGTTTCCCATTCATCGCCATCGGCCTATACATGGCCGCAGCAACAATGAGCATTGAAACCGGTGTAAAGCATGTTTACGTTATGATGGAACCTAGGCTAGCACGCAGTATGAAGTTTGTCGGCATAAACTTCGTTCAACTTGGCGAAGCAATTGATTATCATGGAATTCGAGCACCTTATTATATTAATGCAAATATATTCATGAATAATTTATCACCAGGCTTTAAATGTTTATTTAAAGAAATACAAAAGGAAATTAGTAGTCAGCTCTGATTTAGTTACCCCAGATTACTTTTTTTAACTATCATTAACGTAAGAACAGTCTCAATAGAATTAAGTTTTTAGTATATAAGGATCCCCATGTTTAACTATGAAGAAGCATTCTCACGAAATATTGGTTGGGTTACTCAAGAAGAACAACAAAAACTTAGAAATACAAAAGTTGCCATTGGCGGCTTAGGTGGCGTTGGTGGTGATCACACAATAGTGTTAGCGCGTTTAGGCATTGGTAATTTTCACATCTCAGATCTTGACGAATATGATGTAGCCAACTTTAACCGCCAAGCTGGCGCAAATATGTCGACACTTGGAAAGGCTAAGGCTGCAGTAATGGAAGAGACGGTAAGAGGTATTAACCCTGAAGCTACCATTAAAAATTTCAATGCAGGTATTAATGAAGAAAATCTTGATGAATTTCTAGATGGTGTTGATATCTATGTAGACAGTTTAGATATTTTTGTATTAGAAATCAGACGTAAAGTATTTCGTCGCTGTTACGAAAAGGGCATTCCTGCAATTACAGCTGCACCAATGGGAATGGGGACTGCATTTTTAGTATTTATACCTGGAAAAATGTCTTTCGATGAGTATTTCGCTATAGTTGATGCCGCTGCAAATGCCAGTGAAGAAGAAAAAGCACAAATATTTAACGATAATATTATTCGTTTTGTAATTGGTGTTTCGCCGTCTGTTCAACAACGTCATTATTTAGTGGATAGATCATCCGTTAATTTTCTTAAGAAAAAAGTTCCATCAACCTGTATGGGTATTTCGCTTGCAGCAGGCACCTTGTGTACTAACGTATTAAAATTAGTGCTAAACCGTGGAAATGTTATACATGCTCCGCATGGTATGCACTTTGACGCTTACAGAAACAACTTAATTAAAACTTGGCGACCTTGGGGTAACAGAAACTGGTTACAACGCTTTATGTTCTGGCGCGTTAAAGAGTTATTGAAAGAGAGCAACTAATACATATTGTTGTTATCAATAAAATAGAAAAACTATAAACATAAAAAACCGCCTAATGGCGGTTTTTTTAAGTTTAGCTAAACGTAAGAGCTAATTAAGAGCTGCGACGACGTGAACCGGCAAAACCTAATAAACCTAAGCCTAAAATAGCTAAAGTAGTTGGCTCTGGCACGGCATATGAAATAGACCCTTCGTGTTGACCTTCAACTAACTCTGTTGATCCTGCACCACCAGAATAAGTTGTAAACAAGTCTCCTTGAGTATCGTTCGACATATTGAATAACAAACCACCAGGGAGTAAAGATGCTTCAGCAAAAGTTTTCACTGAACCGCCGTACTGAATATTAAAGACATCACCTGCGGCAACTCCATTTATAGAACCAGCACCGAATGTAGAAATGTCACCATTGAAGTTAGTTGAATCTCCATCTGGTGCACCGCTGCTGATATCAAGATCGTATAAATGTACTAAGTCTGCTGAAATGTCGGCACCTGGTGCCAGAATCCCTTGGTATTCGTAAAAGTAAACATTAATAGTGCCTGAGTTATAAGCTAATGTTAAGTCCGTAGGGTTAGGACCAGTACTTATAACTTGACCTGTTAAATTACTAATACCAAAAGTTACAGTCCAACCCTGACCAGCATCAGTTTCATTAAAACCATTTTCGCCTGGGAAGAAACCACCATTTAAGTTAGTTGCATGTGAACCATTTAGATCTGCAAATGTAGTTCCAAGTGCTAAACCGGCATCAGATGAGAAAGTATCCCCTGCACTGAAAAAACCATCACCATTTGCATCAGAAAATACAGTTTCTGAATTATAAGTAATTTGCAAAGAATCAAACCAACCTGTTGAAGTATCATTTACTGATTGAGCATTATCTGAAGCTGACGGCTCATAATCATTACCTACATTTATGTAGATCGAATCAGCATTAGCGCTACCTGCTACCAAAGCTGCGATTATTGCCAAAGGCATATACTTTTTCATTTTATATCTCCATAATTAGTCTTCATAGCTTAATATGCTAATTTCGAGCCAAAATAATAAAGAACTGAAAAATCGAACATTTATTGAACAGGGAAAGTTTTTATGAATACAAGTGTAAAATATACTGACACTCGAAGTTTCTTTTAGAAAATAAAAAACCGCCTTTAGGCGGTTTTATTATTTAATTAAGGTATTAAGTTATTATTTGTTGCGGCGACGTGTACCAGCAAGACCTAATAAACCTAAACCTAAAATAGCTAATGTAGTAGGCTCTGGAACTGCGTATGAAATAGAACCTTCATGCTGGCCATTCACTGTTTGAGTTGAACCGGCACCATTATCATAAGATGCAAATAAGTTACCTTGGGTATCATTTGACATTTCAAACAATAAACCACCTGGTAATAGTGAAGCTTCCATGAACGTTTTAACATCAGATCCGTAAGCAATATTAAAAATATCACCAACCGGTACACCATTTACAGTGTCGGTACCGAAATTAGTAATGTCACCACTAAAGTTAGTTGAGTCGCCATCTGGAGCGCCACCGCTAATATCAAGGTCATATATGTGTACTAAGTCAGCAGAAATGTCAGCACCTGGTGCCAAAATACCTTGGTATTCATAAAAGAAAACGTTAATTGTGCCTGAGTTATAAGCCAAACTTAAGTCAGTTGGGTTAGGACCAGTACTAATAACTTGACCTGTTAAGTTAGTAATACCAAAAGTTATAGTCCAACCTTGACCAGCATCAGTTTCATTAAAACCATTCTCGCCTGGGAAGAAACCGCCATTTAAGTTAGTTGCATGTGAACCATTTAAATCAGCAAAAGTTGTGCCTAATGCCATACCCGCATCTGATGAAAATGTATCACCAGCGCTAAAGAAGCCATCGCTATTTGCATCAGTGAAAGTAGTTTCTGATTCATAAGTAATTTGTAAAGAATCAAACCAACCTGTTGAGTTATCATTTACTGATTGTGCGTTATCTGAAGCGCTACTATCGTAATCATTACCCACATTAAGGTAAATAGAGTCAGCACTTGCAGTACCTGCAGTTAACATAGCTATAACAGCTAAAGGGTATAATTTTTTCATTTAAGTAAATCTCCATATTGATATTAATCATTACAATGCTACAAACATGCCAACATTTAAAACCTCTTTAATAACAGCAGGATATATAATCGACCTTGTAGTCCTGGTCGTCAACTGTAAAAATAGCTGACATAAAATAGTTAACTAAAAAAACTGTTTTTTTAAATCTTTAAAGACAAAAACACAACTTGCGTGGTGTTTTTGTCAATTATAGCCTTTATTATTTTATTTATTGGTTAGTTAGAAGAAAGAGTATCAAATAAAACCTTGCTTTCAGCATTCATGCTGCTTACATCCAAGCCAGCCATTACTTGATTAAATTCGCTTTTCTTATCAAGCTTATCTAATACTTGAGCATAATACACACCATAATTAGCATTTGCATTGGAGTTCATGTATGCCGACTTTAATAAGGTCTCTGCTTCTACTAACTCGCTGTTTTCATTCAAAACCCTTCCAAGAGTATTCATAATTGCCGGAGACTGTTTAGATTTTTGGAGTGCCTTCCTTGCATACTCTTCGGCTAAAACCAAGTCACCATTTTTAAAGTGCAGCCAAGCAATATTATTCAAGATAGCAAAATGTTCATTAGTTTTACCTAATAGGTGATGGTATATTTTTAAAGATTTTGTTGAATTAATATCTGTATATAACTCTGCTTGTTTTAAAAGCAATTTTAATGGCAATGTTTGAGCGGTAACCTTTTCAACATTTTCAATTAATTCTAATGCTTTATTAATTTCATCCGTTTCTTGATAAGATTGCACTAACTCTAATATAACGGGTAGCGAATTTTGCTGGTTGTTAACTTTAGTTAGTAATGATATTGCTTGCTTGTAATCTTTCTTAATAAAGGCCATTTTTCCTTTGAACCTGAATGTAGCAACATTAGTAGGATACACCCTACCAAGAGTATCTACATAAGGTTCAGCTAGCTTTACTTCCCCTCGGTCAAGGTAGTAATTACTTATTTTTGATAATATTTCTAAATTTTGGGGGTAAGCCTGTAAACCCTGCTTCAGTATACTAAGACTTTTTTCAGCTTCACCACTTAAGTCAACAATATCTGCACGAGTAGTATAGTATTTACTAGTTTTAGGCTGTAAAGAGAATAGTTTTTCCGAGGTTGAAAGTGCATTTTCATAGTCTTTGTTCAGTAAAAATAACTTAACTTTATAATCTAATAGCCTCATATTATCTGACTCTTTTGCAAGCTCAGATTCAGTTAACTTCAAAGCATCATTTATTTTATTTTCTTTTACTAAAATTTCAGACAAGGTTATCGTCGAAATATCATTTGGTTTTTTTTCAGTATGCGTCTGCAAGAACTTAATGACTAAATCATTAGTACTTCGATGCTTAGCTATACGCAATAAACCCTCATGAGCTTTCAAATGTCCATTTTTTAATTGTATAACTTGCTTGTAAAAATCGAATGCCAGTGAATAGTTTTTTTCTATTTCAGCAAACTGTCCAGAGTAAAGCATTGCCGCCGAATTTTTATCGTCTAACTTAATAGCAGCTTTAAATGAAGATTTTGCATTTTCATAGTCACCCTGAGCTTTATAAACACTACCGATAAGTGTTAATGCTAAAGACTCGTTATAAGTTTTAATGTGTTTGATCACATCCAATGCTTCATTATATTTTTCTTGACGAATAAACTCCAAAGCCAACAAAGTTGAAACTGACTCGTTTTCGATATCTTTATTAAGTATTTTTTCAAAATATTCAACCGCTGAACTGTCATTATCAAATAATTTATAAATACCTTTTTGAAATAAAAATTTATCTTCATTTTCAGGGTTATTGCCAAGGTTTAATAAGCTCTCAGCCTTGGCTTTTTCACCTACGTTAAAGAGCTCTTTAGAAGTAAAAGTTAGCAGCGCCTCATCTAACTCTGCGGTGTTTGCTTCTTCAAGTTCACTATATAGATCATCATAATTCCCTAGCTCTAATTGCAGCGCACTTAGAATTCTTTTTGCTGGGTGCTGGAAAGTTAAATAGGGCGCAATGACTTTTAAATGAGAATAAGCTAATTCTGAAGAGCCTAATTTATAAGCACTAACGCCAGCAATTATTCGTGCAATGGGTAAGTTTGAATTAGCATTTAAACTTTTTTCAGCGTAGCTTTTCGCATCGTTATAATCCTCTTTTATAAAAGCTATTTGTGCTTTTATTCTGATTAACAAAGGATTATCGCGATAAATTTTTAACAGAAAGTCAGCCTGCTGTTCTGCATTAATATAATCTTCATTTAATGCTAAAGCATTAGCATAAACCAACCTAACCCTATGAGCATCTGGGTAATGCTTAAGGAATTTTTCCAATTGCGTAGCAGCCAAACTGGTATTATTTAGCTTAAGTGCAAGATAACCACTAAACTCAATCGCATCATAGAAGTCAGGTTCCTTAGACAATAAGTTTTGTAACTGCTCTTGGGCTACTGAAAATTCTTGATTGAAGGCAATTGTCCATATCCTACTTAAACTTGCGTATTTACTTTTACTATCTTGGGCTAAAATCACACGTAGAAGGCTTAACCCTTCTTCAACAAAGTTCTCTCTGATTTGAACCGTCGCATAATAAAAATCGATAATTTCTTGATTGTTAGCTGAAAGTGCTAAATTAGATAACTCTTCCAACCCTGTTACATCAAAAGTGTAGTAATATGCTTTAGCTAAATCAGTATATGCCTGTTCATTATTACCACCAAGCTCAATGGCTTTAAGCAGTTCTTTGATTGCATTTAGCCACGCGCCTTCTGACAAATATGCTTGCCCAAGTTTAATTCGACCTTCGACATGCTTTGGATCATCCTTCAGCAAGTTTTTTAAATAAATAATAGTTTGTTTCGGTTGACCAGCCTGCCTAGATTGTTCAGCGAGCTGAATATATTCAGCAGGCGTTTTTGTATCAGAACACCCTACAAGCAGCATTGTTGTAACTACGATAGACGACACTAACTTTGGCTTTAATAATATGCGCATAAATATCCCTCATTACACTGAATTTTATTTCATTATATTTAGTAGACTTTCTTTTCGTTTTTTAATCTCTGCTTTATCAGAAATGATTGCTGCTAATACCTTTTTGGCTTCAGCAAATTCATCATTTAATATTAATATTTCAGCATAGTTTAAGGCTATTCCAGCATCTTGCCCTTTCGACGTGTTATATGCCTTAAGCACTGTTTTCCAAGCCTCTACTTTCTGACCTGATTTTAAGAGCACCATGCCTCTTGTATCTAATATACTCGGATGCTCTGGCGCCACTTTTATTGCCATGTCAGAATACTTCAATGCTTGCTCTAAGCTACCATGTTTAAGGTTCAACCATGCGAGATTATTAAGAGAGATTATATCATGAGGTTTAGCTACTAACATTTGCTCATACAAGGGGATAGACTTTTCTGGCTGCTTCTCAAGATATAAACTAGCTAATAAAGAACTTACTTGGGCATCATTTTCATTTACTTTTAAGAAAGCATTCAAGGTTTGAATGGCATGATCATCTTTTTTTGTTTGCTTTTGAGCGAGAGCAAGTAGCATTGCATTTTGGCTTGTTGGGTAAGCTTCATAGAATGGGCTTAATTTTTTGACTGCTACCATATAATCTTTTTCAAGAAAAGCAATTCGCCCTTCTAGCCCTGATTTAAGTGCCGATTCAAGGCCTAAAAATTGAGGTTCTTGATATAGCTTTCTGGCCTCACTAAGTTTCCCTGTATTTAGTAGTAATTGAATTTTAACAACTTTTACGGCTAAATTGTCTTTATGCTGTTCCGATAGAGCTTTATCTAAATACTGCAACGCTTTATCAATCTGCCTTTGTTTTACATAGTATTCAGACAACATTAAAACAGGTTCAATATGATACGGGTTAACTTGCAGCCATTTTTCAAGCGTGGCAACTAATTGGAGCTCGTTCTTTTGTTTTTGATAAATAGATAAACGTTGTAGCCAGGCTTTCTTTGGAGTTTTAACGTTTAATTCTAGCGCATTTGAAATAGCTAGGGCTTGCGATAAATTTTCTGAAGCAAAAAGCGCGTCAACATAGAGTAAGCTAAGGGCAGCATTTGTGGTATTTTTTTGATAGGCATTTTTAATTTTTTCTAGCGCATCATGCTCTGGCTTTACAGCATAAAAGTAGCGTAATGCGCGTGGGTTATCTGGAAACTTACTAACAGCACGACTGGCAAATTCTTCAGCCTCTACTGAATTACCTTCAGAAAATTTAAGTTTTGCTAATTCGGTCAGCGCAAAAAGGTTATTTTCATCTTTAAGTAAACTCATTTGTAATGCCTTCGAAGCCAACTCATTTTTTTGTTGTGCAATATAAACTGCAGCTAACAAGTTATAACTACCGGCTAAATCAGGTTGTTTTTCCTGCCAACCTTTTGCAACCTTCAACGCCTTATTAAAGTCGCCTTTTTGTAATGCGGCATAAGCAATCGCAAGCTCTGCACCTTCAATATCTGGGTTTTCTTCAAGTGCTAACTCTAAATCTTCAACACCTGAAGGGTCATTCATCATGAGCTTGAGTACACCATGGCGAACATTTTGTTGTGCGTTCAACTCAACAGTATCAGTAACTTGTTCAGAGATTAACTTTGCTTCTTCAACAGCACCTAACTCAGCCAGTTGATAGCTCATATTAGATAAAAAATCGACCCCCTCTGAAGTGCTGGCATTAAAACCCACCAGCGTGTCGTTTATATCATCAATTAACCCTAATTGAAGTTGGCTTATTGCCAAAATTTTTCTTGCATAATGGTTTGCTGGTAACTGTTTTGCAACCGTATTTAAATGGTAGTGTGCACTTTCAAAATTATTTAAATGAAAAGCACTCGTGCCTGCAACTAACTTTAATAACGGCAAGTTATAGTTTTGATTAAGCGCAGTTTCAGCATGCTCTTTAGCAAGTTTGAAGTCCTTTTTTTCAAACAAAGCAACTGCTTTAACATGATTAGCAATAGGTTGAGTGCTTATAACTGATAAAATTTCATCTGCATATTTTTCTGCTTCATCATACTGACCATCTCGAAGCAAAGCGTTGGCGATAAGTAATTTAGTAACCCCTACTTGCGGTTGTACATTCGCATAGAGCTGATAATTTTCAACAGCTTGCGAATAATTGCTTAACGCAAAGGCAATATGCCCTTTTAGCAACACTGCATCAATGTTGTTAGCGTCTGCCGATATAGACTCTGTTACCTGCGAAAGCGCCTCATCAGTATTGTTTTCTGCAAAATTTATATATGCTTGCGCTAACAAAGTGTAAGAATTAGATTCAGACAGTGCTTTTAATGCAAAAACAGTTTCTTTGGCCAAGTCAATTTTATCACTGAGCAAAGCGGCAATACTTTTATAAGACAAATATTTTATTTTACTTAATAAAACTAAATCATCGCCATTTTCAAGTAAGCTAAGAATATCTTCATAACTTTCAGTTAGTAAGTAAGATCTAGCCAATAAGGGGATTACTTTGTTCCCATCATATTGCAAAATATTCGCTCGCCTTAACTCCTTAACTGCTGCTAAACCATTACCTTGAGACAAGTATAATTTGCCTAATAGAAACCTAGCTTCAGGGTTTTCTGCGTCAACTTTTAACGCGTTCTTTAACTCTATTTCGCTGATACTAAACTCGTTTTTCTCAATCGCCGTCTTCGCCTTAGCAATATGCTCTTGTGACGTTACCGTTTCTCCGCAAGCAGCAATAAAAACTGCAACGCCTAAATACGTTACTAAATGATTGAATTTCAAGACATCAACTCCCTGTGTTTTATTATTTATAGTTTTATTATTGGTTGTGCATTATTTGTAGTATGCACTTTTAAAAAAATTAAAGAAGCCTAGCAAATAAATTTTTTAACATGTTATTAAGAAAAATAAACGTCTATTGCAAGATAAACATTAAAAATTAACCTTGCAAATACCATTATTATGAATTAAATACAGCGATTTTTTATCTTTAAATAAAGACAAACCTCTGAAACCTTGTTAACTTATTTAAAATTTCGATAATTACTTCATTGAAGTATTTAATTTTCCCCCATGGATATATTTACAACCTTGTATGGTCAATTTAAAAAAGCATATTGAAATAGCTAACACTTTCACTAAAGTTCCGCTTATAGGCATACTGCTAATTTTCGTCATAGTATCACTCTTAAATATACCAGTACTTGTCACGTTATGGCGTCATAGCTTTGATGATGGCACTTATTCACACGCATACTTAATACCAGTAATATCACTTTATTTATTCTATATATTGCAAAAGTTAGAAAAACTAAAGTTTAGAAAAATATTATCTATACCGGCTACCTTAATATTTATATCTTCTTGTATTGCATTATTTTTAACCAGCAAAGCACAAATCAGTTTAGGCTATTGGTGTTCTTTACTAGCGGTAATCGTATCTAGCATTAATATGCTTTACCAATTGAACAGGCATATAGCATTCCCAAGTATATTCCTGGTTTTTATTATGCCTATTTGGGGCTTATTTACCAATGTACTTCAAGATATATCAGTCAGCGTAGTCACTTACTTTATGAGCTTTACAGGTGTGCCTACTTTTGTTGAAGATAACTTTGTTACCATACCTGCAGGTGTTTTTGAAATAGCTGATGGTTGCAGCGGTTTAAGATATATGATCGTTTCACTCGCGATCAGTTCACTTTTTAGTTTTCTTTACATCAAGAACATTAGAAAGACGATAGCTTTTTTTACTTTAGCTATTTTTGGTGCCTTACTAACAAATTGGTTAAGAATAACTGCCCTCATTTTAATTGGCGAATATACCAATATGGAAAGCAGCTTGATGGAAGATCATAATACCTTCGGTTGGTATTTATTTATTCCATTTATGTTCATTTTATTTTGGTGGGGTAATAAAGTTGCAGATATTGACTTAACAACTCAACAAATTGAGCAACAACCTCAAACCATAAGCAAGGCTAGCGAGACGAAAATCGGAAACACCATAAATAAACCTGCGCTAGCAACTTTATTAATTTTATTGGGGGTATCTTCAACAACTTTTAGTACATTGCTAGTACCTGCACACCCCGCTGACAATTTAATAAATGAAAACGATTTAACCTTAAAACCAAAAATTCATTTTTACTCGTTTTTGACGAATAACTTAAGCTCAGAAAATAGCAAAGTTAATATTACTTATCATTTTAGTGGTACTGAATTAGATGGTAAGCCGAGTTATTATGATAATGACCTGATACCACTTGGCTGGAAAGTTATTGACCAGAAAAATCGCCAAAACGTGAATATTTATAGAATAATGAAAGGCCTTGAAAGCGGGATAATCGTTTCAAGTTATGAAATTAATAATCAATTATTCTCTTCACCTAAAGCATTTAAAATCGCACGATTAAAAATGGCGCTTAAGAATATTGGTGAGACTAAGCTGCATTGGAAATTCATACCTTGTTCTCAGCGAAAGTGCCTTGATGAGTTAAAAAACCTCTAATCGAATATCATCATAATAATTAATACGCTGAATTGACGGACTGATGTCCGACCTACAATACCTAAACCAACATCACCAATGTAGGTTGGACTTTAGTCCAACAAACTAACAATCTTCAACGCACAATAAATCACGTTGAAATTGACGGACTGAAGTCCGACCTACAAAACCTGAGCCTACAACACCATTGAGACTTAATAATCACCTAACAACTCATGCTTTAACCATGGCAAATCACTGGTAGTTGAATACATCCAACCAAAACGTCTTGGAGGTTTTATTACCCAATGACTTTTTTCACGTTTATTTTTTTGTGAATTCTTCAATCGAGTATAATTTTCTACACATTGTTCTAAAAAGGTACTAAACAAAGTTTTAACCAAAAAATCATCTCGGTTATTTTTTCTCTTAATATACGCAGACTTACCTAATAAGGCAGCAATATCACAGTTATGCTGGGGATCTGTCCATTGGTTTAATTCTTCTTGCTTAGGGTTGGTAATTGATACTATATACTTAGGAATAACAATGTTTTTTACTCTTTTATCACCATAATAAATGCCATGGTTGATAATAAAATCACCAAATGCGTCAATTAAAGAAGCAGAGCGTTTGTCTCCTGTTAACTGATAAAAGCGCCACAAGGCATCACCTAATAAGGCCATCATCCAAGGCGAGCATGTAGGAGAGTCATCGCCCCATCCCTCATGAGATTTAAAGCCATGCTGAGGGCAACCTCTTAACGACCAACCATTACCGGGACTAAATGTCATTTTCACAGTTGCATCAATAATATCATTTATGCGTTCTAATGCTGAATCGTCATTGGTGAGCTCCCAATACGAAACAGCTACATTTAACGCGGCTGCTTGATTACGCTCAGTCCAGAATCCTCTACTCAAGGTATAGGTTTCATCCCAGTCATACGAGCGTTCGAACATTCTTTGCAACGCCTGCTTTGCCTCAGAGTTACCACGCAGTAAATATTGATAAAGAACGCCTTTAGGCATTAACAGTTTAGGATCGAAGCGTTTTTTTAAAATAAAAACTCCCGTTTCATCAATATTTGATGTATAAAAATTTGCTACATCGTCAGCCTTTATTAACCACTCAACTTCCCCTGTCATTATATATAGTTGAAATAGAGCTTGAGGGCGATCATATAGCCATTGACTCGCCTTATGGCGCGGGTAGCCTTTTTGAGAAAGTAAACTTTGATTGGTAATATAGTTCGCATATTTTTTTTGCGGAGCTGTGTACCAAGCATTATCAGCCTCGGTGTTAGGGTGCAGTAATATACTTTGTGCTAACCAAGAGTTAGAAGGAAAAACGAGATGATTCTCACCACCAATCGCATGACTTTGGTGTAAGCTCTGTAAGATATCTGACCTAAGCCAGTTAAGTGTTAATGGCTTAGAATAATACTGAAATGGTGCTATTTCTATTGATAATAAACGAATAGATTGGCTATTTTTCTTACCCGGCCAAATGTTAATGACTCTAAACGTTGCCTCAATAACCTTATTATTTTCTCTTAAAAAAAATTGATTATCTAAAGAAATTTCGTGATTTGGTATTGGTAAAAGCAAAAAAGTAGCACGTTCACCTGTTTTACTTTCAATTGAAGGAGCCTCAAATGTAATGCTGTTTTTTGCATTAGTACCATAAGATAAAATCAACAACAAAATAGTGAGAAAACTTTGCAAAAACCTAAACATTTGACTCCCCTTTTTATTTTAGACACTGTACTAATCGGTTATGATTATTAATCAGATAAAATCTTACTTAAAAATCAAAACTAGAATGTAAAGATAATGCTAATTCGCTAGAGTTTTATTCTGTTTACTTACACTTACAGCACTTAAGGTTGCAAAAACTGGTCGGTGATCCCCACTACCGGTATTAAGTACTTCAACTGCGTTAATAGTGAAGCCATCAGTATATAAAATATGGTCTATTCTAACCCCATGCCAATTCGTATGTTTGGTTGCATTAAAACCAAACGCTTTATTGTCTATAGCATTATTTAAATGTGCAAAATTACGCTGATAAATATTTTCATCCTGTGGCATATTAAAATCACCTGCGATAAGGGCATATTTTTTATTTTTCGACCACAAACTCACCAACTCAGCCTCGAACCGCCTGTTACTTTCTATTGTATTCGCCAGCGTAAAATCAAAAAAACGATAAATTAACCCCATTAAAACCGAGCGTGGGGTTTCAAAATGTACGTTTGCTAACGACACAATACCAAAAGACGTTTCTATTTCATAAAAAACGGCGAAAGTCCCCCAACCTTGAAATAGCTTTCGATTCAGGGTTTTAACTTGTTTAAATGGGTATTTGCTAAAAATACATAAGCCTGAAAGGCACTCTTTGAACTTATAACCATTAAATATTTTAGTAAGCTCAAGCCTTCGCGCCTCTTGTAATAAAATAACATCAGGCTCTTTATCAAAACTGATATATTCAAGCTCACTTTTAGAACCGCCAGAGCCTATATTAGCACTGAGTATAGAGAACTTTTGAGAAACAGGAGGAGAAAATAAAGAACCTGTTACCGGTAACTGAAAGTCTAAATAATTAAATGACAATAAAATTAATATTGGATAAGTTTTTAATTGCCACTGTTTTAAATATCGCCAAAAAGTAAATAAGCCTACAACTATTATCAATAACCACCATCGTGGACCAAATAATAATGCATATTTAGGAATCGTCAGAATTTCATTTGTTGGCCACCAAGGTAATAAAGTAACTGCTAAGGATAAAATAAAGGAAATGACAAAATAGCTACATCCAATTTTTTTTAAAATGTTATTTTTTGTTAATATTAAACTCATTATATGTCGTCATTTTAGATTGAATATTATTTAAAACTTAGTTGGACCAAACATCATACACAGTACTTTAAGTGCCCTCCTAACATACACCTTACCTAATAGTTTTTTTTGCAATTCAGGCTTTAATATATTTATCTTTATATCGACCAGAGCTAACTAAAACAACGCCCGTTGTAGTGTAATTAACTTTAACAAAAGTTGAAAAACATGTGGAATGGTAAACCATTTCCAGTCACAATGGAAAATCGATACTTTAATAACAAAAATCAGGGATTTCTTGTATGCCTAACCACCTAAGAATTCTGGAGGTTGTTCAGAGTTTAGAAAAAGGGGGAAGAACTGCACGATTTTCAGATACTGTTGATGGGCTAACAGAGCAAAACTATTTTGTATTACCTTTATGCCTTTCAAAGCCTGAAAAGTGGGTTACCATTAATAACTTGCATGTCTTAAATAAACAGAAGGGTATTAATTGGAAACTTATTTTTCAGATAAGAAAAATAATTAAAAGTAATAGAATAAATCTTATTCACGCACATTGTGAATTTAGTCAGCTCTACGCTAGCATCGCCGGATTTTCATGCGGTATAAAAACAGTCGCCACCTTTCATCGTTCCGACTTATCAAAATACCAGCCTAGTTCGGTAAATAAATTAATTAAATTTTTTGCATCTGAATATGTCGCAGTTTCTTTTGACCGACTTTCATTACTAACCATTAATTTACGTTTACCTTCAAAAAAATGCCATGTAGTACACGGCGGAGCACATATTGGCGAAAAACCTACTGATGCGTCTATAACTAAAGCCCGTCACCAGGTTAATATTGGCAGTAACGAAATAGCACTGCTAAGCATTGGCCACTTAGGTGCTATTAAAGGCCACCAAGACACACTCGTTGCTTTAGGAAACCTGATAATTAACCAAACAAATGTACACCTGTATATTGCTGGTGAGGGTTCACCTGAAGAAAGAAAAGTGCTAACTGATTTAACTTATAAACTTAATATTGATAAAAACGTAACCTTTCTTGGCCAAATAAATAATGTACCAACATGGCTAGAGGCTTGTGACATTTTTATACAACCTTCAATAGAAGAAGCTTTTGGTTTAGTTTTTGCTGAGGCTGGCGCTAAATCGAAACCAGTCATTGCCACGGCAGTAGGCGGCATTAAAGAAATTGTTGTTTCAGAAGAAACAGGCATTTTAGTTACACCTTCTTCAACGACTGAACTAGCAAAAGCCTTAGAAATATTGATAAACTCATCAATATTGCGAATACAATACGGTAATAAGGGCTATAAGCGTATAGCTGAAAATTTTTCTCTGTCTAGTATGGTAGATAAATACATTGAAATATTTAATCGCGCTATTAAATAAAAATATGGAAGATGAATAATGGAAAACGTCAAAGTAACCGTTGTAATTACCCCTAGAGATAGGTACTCAGGTGTCATTGAGTGTATTGAAAATTTATATAAACTAACAACTCAACCTTTTTTATTAAAGGTACTCGACCTTGCCTACCCCAAAAAAATAAAGCAGCAATTAAACGAGTTACTTTCAAAGAAAGAAAACGCAGAGCTTATCGAAATGGGACTTATAATTCCTATAGAAGCTATGCGTAATGTACGAGATAGTATTACAACGCCTTATGTTATGTTTCTCGATAACGATTCTAATGTAACTGCTAATTGGCTAGCGCCATTATTAGAGGTTGCAGAGAAAGATGAAAAGATAGCAATCGTTAATCCTTTAACACTAGAAAAAGCTGGTGTTGATGTTGGGGCACCTTTACGCAGCCACTTATTCACTAATGAAATAACTTTTTTAGAGATTGAAGGTACCGATTACCTGATAGAAGAAAAGCACTTTAGGAGAGCACTTCCTGAAGATATTCCTAAGAAGGTTGTCCCCTCTGAAATGTTTGAATTACATGGAGTTCTATTCAACACAAAAATTTTAAAAGAAATTGAATTGCCACAAATGGTTATTCGTGAACATATTGATATCGCGATTCAACTAAAAAAATTAGGTTATAAAGTTTATTCTCAACCTAACTCTGTGGTTATTTTTGATAATTTAGGTTCTAGAATGGAATTAGACGACATGCAATTTTTTTTCTATCGATGGAATAAAGAACTTACCTGGCAAGCTTCGAGGTTATTTGAGCAGCGCTGGGGATACAATTTTTATGCAGAACAAGCCATGTACCACTGGGTCTTCAGAAGAAGAATATTCTTATACTGCCGTTGGCTTCATATACCTATTGGTATTGCAAACCAAGTTACACGAGTATTTGCAAAGATTAAAACTCTGATCAAGCCTGTTTGGGATCCAATTAAAAACCCTGGTGAGAAAGCCATTAACTTTTTTGAAAATAAACAAGTGTGACTTTACTGCACTAAATTTATTAACTTGCTATAAACACTACGTTTCGAATAAAGAATAACGTTTACTGAACTAAAGGAAATATTATGAATTGGACAGGGCTAATGCCGCATGTAAAAACAGGTTTTGCTGGCTGGATAAAGTGTGAAGAGTTTGATGAACTAAGCGTGGAAACGTCAAACCTAAAATACCAAAGTGAAATGTTTTTATTTGAATCGACAGCCACCTGTTCTTTTAAATCGGCTTCAAATGGCTGGTTTATATTCGCACAAGGGCTTAACCCAGTTGAGTTTGATAATATTTGTAATAAGATTATTAACGAATCAATTCTTCACGAGAAAGATATAACTGACAAAGAGCTTTTTTCTGATCTAAAAAAAGAAGTAACTGATTTGTTATTACCAGGAGCAATCGTCTTTGCAGTTCAGCCTAAGTTAGGGAGAGTAGTTGTTTTACGTGATGCAGGTGGTTTTATACCTATTTATTATCACTTTAGTCAAAATAAATTAATATTTTCTTCTAATTTAGAAACCGTACGTAAAAACATGCAATTTAGCGGTATAAATACCGACAAAATCAATGAAATGTTAGTGTATGCACATCGCACTGGGAAACGAACTCTATGGCAAAACCTTAATGCTATTTCCCCAGGCGGTGTAAGTATTTTTACAGAAAACCAATTAGCAATACATCAATGGTTACTTACTGAGCCAACTCAATACAAACCCGAGTTACAATCAAAGTTTAAATCTTTATCTGAATCTGCTCTGTTAATTGAGATTAAAAAGGCGATGGATAAAGCTTTAGAGCCTTTAGAAAATGAGCCACATGTCTCTGTTCCATGTGGTGGTGGTGTTGACTCTTCCTTTTTAGGCGCTTATTTGGCTCGTAGAGGTCAGGATGTTACTTTTTGGTGTATTAACCAGCCTGATGCACCCGTTAGTGAAGATGAATGGATGAAGCCATTATCTAAGCAACTCAATATTCCTTGTGAATACGCCAATTTAAATAAAAAAGTATTTTTAGAGAATCTTTTAGATCGAATGTTTCAAGCTCAGCAGCCAATGACAGGACCCAACGCTGTTGGTGGAATATATGCGAGGAAGTTAGCTTTGGAAGCTGGCGATAAAGTATTCATCTCCGGTGAGGGAGCTGATACTGTTTTTGGCGGTTTATCTCCATTTTCGCGCTTAACACCTATGGTAAGTTTATTTCGCATGCTATCTAAACTTCCAAAAAGGCTGCGAATGCAACTTGACCGCGGCATTATTTCAGATGCAGCTTGGGTTATGGATATGTCGCAGGTAGCACCAACTGAAGATCTAGCTAAAATAGCTATGGGCGATATAGAACGTGCAGAGCTTTTATCCGAAGTATTACGTTTTCCAAAAAATGATAGCCAGAAAGAACGGTTTGCTGATATTTTTAGTTGGATACAACTTAAGGAAGTACCCACAGGCTTAAACCATATTTTCTTTGAAAAAGATGAATTTGAAGGTGGCGTTACACATTATCCTTTTGCGCACGAGTCATTAATTAATTTAGGTTTGCATTTACCTTACAAATATAAAGTGAATGATGGTCATAAGAAGTGGCTTTGGCGCAAGTTTACCAGCGAGTATATTGGCCATGATGTTGCTTTTAGAAAAAAATACGCTTTCCCTACTCTAACTAATTTATGGCTAGAGCCATCTTCATCACTCCTTAAAGGAGGTTTTTTACAAGATTTACTATGTGCGAATGTTTCGAATGTTTTCGAGTCGTTACCTAAATCCGACCCAGCTCGTTGGACATTATTAAATATTGAACTTTGGGGTCGAATTCACTGTTTAGGACAAACCAAAGAAAAATTACTCAATATCATGATGAGCACTGACTAATATGAAAAACAGTTGTAATGCACCTAACGTAGTGCATTTAATTCCATCATTAGAAGTTGGAGGGATGGAGCGCTTAGTAGTTGACTTGGCTACCGGTCGTAAATCAGGTCAAACCTCAATAATGTGTTTAAATAAATTAGGGGCATTAGGAGAGCAAATAGAAAAAGAAGTAACTATTAAAGTGCTTAACATTCCAAAAAATTTATTTTGCGCAACGATAGCAGTATACAAGTTACTCAGAAAAATAAAGCCTGACGTTATTCATTGCCACAACATGCAAGCCCATTTTTTTGGCAGTATTTGCGCCCTATTTATTCCTAATACAAAAGTCGTTTTGACAAAGCATGGACAGCACATCCCTTCTGTAGGTTTTGCAGCAAAAATCAATAAACTAACATTGAGAAGAAGCAAAATAGTAGGGGTTTCTTCAGATATCACACAAATTATGCAGAAATGGATAACGAAAAATAAACACACAATAGAATATATTGCTAATGGTGTGTCACTTACTCCATATAAGAATTTAAAACCCCAAAGTGTTGCAAAAAAAGAATTAAGCATTGAGCATGGAACTTTCTGTGTGGGTATTGTTGCTCGGCTTTCACACCCTAAAGATCATGTGTTACTTATCGATGCAGTAGCCGCCATTTCCAAAACACATGCTAATATTAAGTTGATTATTATTGGAGATGGACCTCTTAGACAACATATTGAATCACACATAAACCAGAATCAATACCAGAAAGTTGTCACCATGCTAGGCGAAAGGAAAGACATTGCAAATATTTTAGGGGCATTAGATGTATTCGCGTTAGCATCTTCTTCTGAGGGTATACCAATGACCATACTTGAAGCCATGGCAGCAAGCTTACCTGTTATTGCTACTAATGTTGGAGGGGTACCGCAAGTAGTAATAAATAATGAAACAGGTATTTTAGTTGAAAATAAAAACAAAGAAGACTTAATTAAAGCAATTCAGTTCTTTGTTGAAGCCCCTGAAAATATAGCTATATATGGTAAAAAAGGCCGTCTATTGTTAGAAAACAATTACTCAATTAACCAAGCAATTGGTAAGTATGAATGTATTTATCTGAACTAAAGCAAAAATTTAAAGAGGAAATTAAATGTTTGGTACTTTAAGAACAACCTGGGCCATTATGGTTGTTGTTGGCCATATATTTTGGGTTAGTGATTTTGGAAGATTTGCAGTATTTGGTTTTTATATTTTAAGTGGCTACTTAATGACCCATGTAATGCAAAATACCTATGGTTATGCTAACTCTTCAAAAATAAAATTTGTTAAAAATAGGTTTCTTCGTTTATTTCCTGCATATTGGTTAGCTTGTATCATCACTATCTTGCTCATTTTTCTACTGGGCTTACCAGAAGATGGTAAATACTCTATTATGGTTATTCCTGAAACTGTAATAACCATATTTGGTAATATTACCTTACTCTTCCCTCATTGGATGCCAAACCAAATTGAGCCTAGATTATCTCCTGCCACTTGGGCTTTAACTGTAGAGTTATTTTTTTATACCGCAATTGCCTTAGGCGCATCAAAAAACATAATGAGAACCTATGTTTGGGTGACGCTTTCATTGATATTTATTATAACCACATACGCTTTAGGCTTATTTTGGCATGCTAGATATTTCTCTATACCTGCTGGATCACTTCCCTTCTCATTAGGTGCACTTATATTCTTCCTAGTAAAAGAAAATAAGACTAAGTTTATACCTGCTTCCCTAGTAAACTCCCCTTTTACACTCTTTTTAATCATGCTTGCTATAGCGATATTTGTATCTATAACCATCACTATGGGATTACCTTTATGGGCAATGGAAATATTGTTTTATATTAGTTTAATGGTTAGTTTCCTGCTTGTTCTTTCGTTAGCGCTAGGCAATCCGTTCACAACGTTTATCTCTAAAACTCTAGATAAAAAGTTAGGAGATTTTTCTTATCCTTTCTACTTATTACATTACCAAGCTGCGGCAATAGCTAGTTATATTGTTTTAGGTCAAGTGGTTGTGTTTAAAGGTAACATAACCATAAGCAGTGTATTGCTAACTTGTACTATTTTGTTAATGCTTTCATTCTTTATTATAAAATGGGTCGACAAACCCATAGAGAAAATAAGAACTAAAATAAAGTGGGCTAAACTGCAGAATGAACTAATTAAGCAGAAGCAACCAGGTAATAATACATAACGTGGAAAAGAATATTACCTGGGTTGAAATAACTAAAATTGAACAACTTATTTCTATACTTCCACAATGGGAAAGGTTAATTAAAACTCAAACCACTTATACAGTATTTAGTTCAATTTCTTGGCTAAACTCTTGGCTAGAAACGTTCTGGCAAAATGACTGGCAACTAAATGTACTTATAGCTTGGTGCGAAGATGAATTAGTTGCAATTGTCCCCATTTATTATCAACAAGATAATACGTTACTTCCAATAAAAATATTTTACCCATTAGGCCAAGGAGAAGTTGAAGCACAAGAAGTATCAACTGAATATATAGAGATAATTTTCGACAAAAAATTTCAAAATTATACATTGCCCAGAATTCAACTTTGGTTACTAAATTTAAAAGCTGATCAAATAAAATGGCATGCGTTGCTCCATAATAGCCCAATTAAAAGTATGCTAGAAAAACATAAACAATCAATCCCTCTGCAAGCCACTCGCTATTGTGTTGATTGTTCGAATTGGTCAATAGATAAGCTTTCCAAAAACATGCGTTCTCGTTATCGCAGGGGCTTTAATCAGTTAGATAAATTGAATGGCGAAATGATTTGGGTTAAGCAGAGTGACTTTGATCTCTATTGGACAAAAATGAAACTATTTCATCAACATAGATGGCAAGAAAAAAATAAGAAAGGTGCTTTTTGTAGCGATGAATTTAATAAATTTCATACTAAATTTCGAAATAAGTCGCCAAAAAACGTAGCAATGAGTGCAATTTTGATTAACAACAGTCCCATAGCAATACACTACTACTTTTCAGACGCAACAACTTTATATTTTTATCAGTCAGGCTGGGATGAAGCCGAATACTCACATTTATCACCAGGAATGTTATTACACTTGTGGTCGATAAAAAATAATCATAAAACCTATTATGATTTTATGATGGGTAAAAAACATGATAGCTATAAAGCTAAATTTGGTACCATTCAAGAGCCAATGTACAACATTACAATAACCTTTAGTCCTATAAAGTTACTAATACACCGTATATTGAAAAAGATGAAATTATATCGACTGTAAATTTAACCCATTATTTGGAATAAAATATGAATAACATACTTGGAAATAAGGCAATAAACTAATTAGCATCAGCCTTATTTAATGGTTAATGCCGTTAAATATGAGTATCAAATTGATTGACCAAAATATATTTATAAAAGGATAAGCAACTTAATGCCACGACAATTCCCAGATAAAGACAATGCTGACTCTACTCTTGCTTTTTTCTTTTTATTTTTATACACAGCATCAGTGTTAATTAGACCTCATGAAATGTTCTTATCAAGCGTGGAATGGATTACCATTAAAGTATTTGCTATTTTAGCTTTTGTTTGCACGCTTATTGCACAAAGGCCGATTATACTTCACCCACAACACTGGATGTTATTAGGACTTATTCCATTAATCATTGTTTCAGGCTTCTTAAACGGTTCAGGTATGTATGGTATCGAAGAATCTCAAAAGTTGTTTATTAGTTCTATTATACCTCTATTTCTCTACAGTAATTGCATAACTAATATTAAACGCCAACACATTTTGATGATTGTATGTTTAGTCGCCGCGATGCTAATGGTACATAATGGCCATGTGCAACAAACTGCAATACAAGGGTTTGGCTGGGCATTAGATACTCACTCTGTAGGCTATATTAGTCTAGGAGAAAGAAGAATAACTTATTTAGGTTTTTTTAATGACCCCAACGATCTAGGTATGTTTCTTGTTATGAGTATACCCTTTGCCGTTTATTTTTTTCATCGTGGCAACTTTCTAACAAAAATAACAATGCTAGCTATATTAGTAGCCATCGCCTATGGTATATACTTAACTGGCTCGCGAGGTACAGCTCTTGGCGCAGGTGCATTAGTCGGTATTTATTTCTTGGTTGTCAGTGCAGGACCTAAACTCATCATTTTGTCCGCCGTGTTGGCCCCTGTTGCAGCAACAGTTATAGTCTCTTTGCAAAATAGTATTGATGCATCTGCCGATGGGCGATTAGAAGCTTGGTATGCAGGCATATTAATGCTAATCAACAACCCTATTTTTGGCATTGGCAAAGGTCAATTTATGGAAGAGCATGGTTTAGTAGCTCATAATTCATACATTCATGTTGCAGGCGAACTTGGTGTGCCTGGCTATTCTCTTTGGGGTGGCGCGCTTGTATTTACGTTACTCACAGGCTATTTATTCATTAAGGCCACTAAAAACATAGAACTAGAGAATACTGACAATACAAAGAAGAAAGTAATAACACCTGAATGTCAAAATGAGTTAACGATGAATAAAACAATCTTCTTTTCTATGGTAGGGTTTATTGTTACTGGCTTTTTCATTAGTAGGATGTATACCTTACTACTATTTATATTTATGGGGATGGCTCTAGCATCTCATGTAAGGGTTATAAAGGTAATGCCTGAATTTAAAGAGTATTTTAGCCGTACTGTTGCCATTAAAAGTATGGGGTATTGTTGGATAGTTATTTTGGCAGTTTATATCTCTCTAAAACTAGGGCTGTAGATTTATGCTAAATCATAATGCACTGCGCTTAACTAAGGTTTTAGATAACAAAAATAATAACTTCAACCTTATCAGAATGGACGCTACTGTGGCTGTAATTATTAGCCATAGTAAACACTGGCATTAGGTGATAAAAATTTAGAAATAATCAGAGATTTATTAGGGGTTAGCTTAGATACTATAGCCTTCGATATATTTTTTATAATTAGACTCTGTAACCTATTTTGTGTAACTGCTAAGTTTAAATAACATCTTTCAAACGGCCATCGAATTCAATCATAAATCGATTCAAGGCCGTTTTCTAATTTCTTATCGGCAACGTCCACTTTTTCAATGCTTCTTCAATGGCTAAATAGATAACCTTTTTAGCCGTATCATCATGCGGAAATAATTTACGCTTTCTAATCGAAGTGTTAATAGCTCATTATGGACCTTACCTTGGGAGCTCCGGATGTATTTGGTACTCGTGGGGGGTGGTGTATTAGCCTACTTACTAAAAAGAATTAATGTCACTTTTCCGCTTGTGCAAGTTATTATTGTGTGTATAGCCATAAGCTGCACTGTGTTGTATTTGTATTTTCACCTTAATGAAAATTTCCATTGGTTTTATTATAAATTTTTCAGGTTTTCTTCAGCATTCTTTATTGGAGGCAGTTTATATATACTCAGAAAATATGTTTATCTTAATATTAGCTGGTTATTAATAATTATTGTTTTGATGATGTTTGCGCTTTATCTTGATAAAACAATATTTTTATAGCTTACACTTTTGCTATACCTTATATAGTATTGTGTTTCGCATATATTCCTAAAGGGAAAATATTAAGTTATAACGCTTTGGTGACTTTTCATACGGTACTTATATCTATGCATGGCCTATACAACAAACATTAGCAATTAAAGTTATAGGTATAACACCAACACAAATGACTATTTGTGCGGGCATTATAGTTATAGGTTTATCTGTGATATCTTGGCATTATATTGAAAAGCCAGCTATGAAATTAAAACGTTATTTCGTTTAAATATATTATTAAAACTGCTCGCTGAAAGATCGAAAATTTTCCATATAAGCATTAGTTAACTTAATACTGAGTGCATTTAAAACTTTGTCAGAGGTAGCCATGGCTACTGTTACTGCAGATGTTAACTCATCAGGATTAACTCCTCTCGGCATATGAGGTAAGTCCCACGTTTCCATATAATTAATTTGCTTTCTAAGGGTTGGCAACAATGCAACTCTTGGGACACTAAATGACATAGATGTAATTAAACCATGTAAACTTGTTCCACAGTAACAGGAGGCATTTCGAATAATATTCATTAGATCAAAAATATTACCATCTAGATAAGTGTCATAAATAACACCGGCTGTAAGCATTGAGGCAACTTTTTGTATTCCTACAATATCGTTATGTCCGGCAGCATTGCCTATAGCGATCAATACAATTGGCAATTGTAATTCTAGACTTAACTCTGAAAGTGCTTGAGCGAAAGCTTCTTCTTTTCCTCGTACATGTGCCTGTGATATTTGAAAAACAATATATCCTTCGATATATTGTTCGATGATATTTTTAGTTTCCCATGACGACTTTCTTTCTAACTCTTCAAGAGATATGTATGCGGACATCACCGTAGCGGAGTCAGGTGCTAATTGCGATGATGAATATCCAACTCTATTTAATTGGGTCTGTGAAAATATATCTCTAACAGAGACGAAATTGGCTTTATTTAATGTTTTTGTTAACGATAACATTTCATTTCTACTAGTTACACCAGAAACACCTGTTGCCCCAACTGAATTATAAATAACCTTTCGCACCTCACCTAAGTCAGACTGATTTAAATTAAAAGGTAATGATGAGGTTAAGCCAGCTATACGGGAAATTATATAATCTGTGATCTTTGGAAAATAATAACAAGCTATTCGTTCATATATTGGGAAAAAAACAGTAGGAAGTAGATATCCATAAGCAGATTGCCAATCACAAGCAACAACATCGCCACCAGCGAGGATAACGATTGCATTTGGCTTACTAACACTCAACGCTTTACTTATAGCAACAGTTTTGGGTGCTCCATATTCAGATAGATCACTAGAAATTAGGCCTGCTATTACTATTGACTTATTGGGGAACTGAGCTCTAATAACTCGCTCCATTATCAAAGGAAATAATAAATCGCCATAATTATGGCGATCAAAAGCGCCATATAAAATAATATCGTTCATTTTTAATGCTCCTTAATTCCTCGATATGTAAAGGGTATTTCAAATGTGTGACATTAAAATGACAACAATATATCATTATTTAAAAATGATATATTAAGGTGTGTTTAGAGGTTAGTGATTAGATAGGTTAAAAATAATAGCTCGACAATACTTTACTAGATTTAGCTTATGTCTCTTACTATTTCAATAATTTCAGTGGTTGAAATGGAAGGGGTTCTCGGTAGATAAATGACTTCACATATATCATTAAACTCGTCGAATCGTCCTTGCCAATCATCACCCATCACTAATATATCAGCGTTAGTATCTATTATATATTGTCGTTTTAGCTCAAGTGATTTTTCGTAGAAAACTTTATCCACACATTTTAACTCTTTAATAATTTCCATACGATGTTCCTGACTACATACAGGGTTTCGTTGTTTTTTAGAGAAATTTAGTGCATCTGTTGATATGCCGACAATTAAATAGGCACCTAAAGCTTTCGCCCGCTTTAATATCTGTAAGTGACCAATATGAAACAAATCAAATGTACCAAACGTAAGTACTCTTTTCATAAATTAATATCCTTATTTTTATTTAGTAAGTTCATTATAAAGTTGACTAGAGAAAGGTGACGAATCATGTCGCGGTTCATCATGAAATTTAACTTTTAAGTTATTGTACTGGTTTTCATATTCTACTGATTTATTATCGTTTTTAAGTGCTATCAGACGAGCCAATACATCATTCCAGCTGTAGCAATAAGGTTTTAATGTAACCTCTTCAAATTCAAAATAAAGCGCTCGCTCACGGGTTTTATAAACCTCTAGATCAAAAGGTGCAAATACAATAGGTTTATTAGACAATAGGAAATCAAAATAAATACTAGAGTAATCAGTAATTAAGCAATCATATTGATTAATCGATTGATATATATCGTTTCCTGCATCTAGCTTAATAGCCGTTGAGTTCTTTATTTCCTTTACAATTTGATAAGGCGGTTTATTTACTGGGTGCATACGCAACGTTAACTGTATATTATGCTTTGTAAGTTCGGCCTCCATTCGATTAATGTCAAAACCATACTTTTCAAATAGATCACATTCAGAAGCTATACCGCCTCGAAACGTTGGCATATAAATACATTGAAATTGTTGGTTTTCAGTTTTCTCAGTTTTCTTAAAGAAAATATCGTTACGAGGAAAACCACAAGTTAATACATTGCTAATTGGTATTCGAAATGCTTTGGCGAGTATCTTTTGTGTAAGCTCACTGGTGGCAATAACAATGTCGTTTCTATGTCTATTATAAGGTGATAACCAATCAACAAAGCGACCGAATATATTTTTAGTACTTTGTCGCCCACCAAAAACATCAAACATTATTTTTTTCAATGGTATACCGTGCCAAAGTTGAACTACTTGAGTATTTTTTCCTATACATGGTGAAAAAAAGTCATCGTGCAGTGACTGACAAATAATAGCTTTACTTGCTCGTAATTGATGCCAAACTCCTTTGAAACTTCTTTCATTATAAGCACAGTAGCCTTTTTGGTTCAGCTTTCTCACAATATCAGGGTTTTTGCTTATCCATACTGCTTTGGTTTTGTCGCTATACTGTTTATTTACAAATTCAAAAAAAGCTTTAGGGTTATCACTATATTTTTGACCAAACCATGCACTAAATATCCATAAGTTTTTACTTTTAGGGATAGCATTAGCAAGCATATAAAAAAACAAATTAATTATTAGTCTACTAATTAGTATTAACTTTTTCATCTGTTATCCCTTTTTACTAAATGCTTGAGCTCATTTAATGATGACTTATCCATAAGCCATAAACTAAGACTAAAAGTAAGACCGCCAATTAATATTTGCAACATAAGATTTAAGACATTAATCTCAATTAACCAATATTTAACACCGAAAACCGAAATAATCATTAGTACGCCAGAGATTATTGGGCCGATAAAATGACGACATAAATCCCAAAGTTTAATGTTAAACAGCCGGCAATTACGTTTTAAAACAAAAATATACGCCAAAGGAAAACCCGTTGCCCAAGCTAAAGCTAAACCAACAGCTCCTTGCCCTACAAAGAATAATATACTCACCAATAATATTACTAGCATAAGAAGTGCATTCATTAGCAAGTGACTGGCATTTTGTTGACTTTTAATCGCGGGATTAAAAAGCTCTTCGCTAAATCGAAGTGGCATAATGAATAACATGATCATAGTTGGGATAACTGCACCAACCCACTTATCCCCAATCACAATAGGTATGACTGAATCGACAACAGAAGCTAAGCCCCAAAAGATTGGTATGGTCACCAGCAAGCTTAATCTCTGTGCTTTAATAATGTAACTTTTTATGCGCGCAGGTTGGTCCTGTATTTTGGAAAAGGCAGGAAAAGCGACTTGTTTTAATAACGGTAAAATTTTTTTCTGTGGCATGAGTGCAAATTGCAAACCTATCGCAAATAAACCAACTTCTGATGCTGTTAATATTCGACCTGCAATTGTGACATCAAGATGTAAAAAGATATAGAAAACAATCGAGTGCACAGTAAGTAAACTACCAAATTTTATAAATGGTTTTACTTCAGAAATGTTAAATTCTGGCAAAAACTTAATTGGGCTTATAAATAACACCATAATGGTTAATAAACTAATAGCGACAATTTCACCAATAATTAATGACCAAAAACCATACCCTAATAATGCGAGTGAAAAGGTAGTTACTGCAGCACTAACATTGGCTATAGCACTAATAATAGAGATTTTCTTGAATTCCATCTTCCTTGCTAGAACAGCAGAAGGTATAACTTGTATGGCTAACAATAAGAAACACCAAGCATTTAATTTTAAAATGTCTGCTACATTTTCTGACTGATAAAACTCGCCTACATAGTCCGCCGCCAAAAATTGCAAAAGAAAAACCACGCTATGTACAATCAGCACAGCACCAAATATTTGCTTTAGAATTTTATCTGTAAGTTCTTTCGCTTGTATAATTGAAGGTGTAAATAAGCCACCAATAATTAACGTTAAAAAGCCAAACAAGGCATCAGCCATAGCAACTACGCCATAATCTTCTGGCATTAATAAACGAATAACCCAAAAGGTCATTAGCCAGCGAATGATTTGTGTACCTATTTTACCAAGCGCGACCCACTTTAATGAATGCATTACTTGATGCTTTAAATTCGATGATTCAGGCATAGCTAATTCTAAGTTCCGATTTATTGCTTAAGATGAAAATAAAGAACGTTTGGCTTTTTGAAGGCCCCGCCAAATAAAGCTTGGTACCAATTTAAATAGCCAACCTTTAAAATATGCCGACCATTTTGCTTGGCTTTGATGTGCACGTATAAAAGTATTACCCGCTAGTTGATATAAACCTGAAAAAATATAAGATTTAGCATAGCGAATATGAAGTTGTTGTTTGATTTGTGGCCAGTTTACTTTTTTCTGATTTTGATTAGCAACGAGCTCTATTTTATTTAAACAAACGATCTCAGCCTCATGCATTTTTTCATCATTTAACGAGTAGTTGTCACCATGAAAAACATGTACTGCCAGATGCTCCGGTACAAAGTCAAACTCGCATACTAGTGCTAACTTTAACCATAAATGCCAATCGTCAACCCCCATTAAAGCGCGATCATCATCAAAACCGCCAACCTGTTCAATACATGACTTTCTTACCATTGCCGTACAACACGTAAACATATTTAGTGTTACTAACTGATCAAAAACTTGTCCTCTTTGCTTGTTCACAAAACTAGGTTTAGATTGCTTGTTATACAACACATAATCAGCAATCGCTCCGGTATATACCAAGCCAATATCAGCATTTAAAAATAACGGTAATTGTTTTGAAAGTTTTGTTGGGAGCCACAAGTCGTCTTGATCACAAAAAGCAATAAAGTCGCCTTTTGCTTGTGCAATGCCAAAATTTCTCGCGTTAGCCACCCCGCCATTCTTATTGAAGAACGGCTTAATTCGGCCATCTTTGCTAGCATGTTCTAAAATTAACTCTTTAGAGTTATCAGAAGAGCCGTCGTCAACTAAAATAAGTTCAATTAATTGATGATCTTGGGCTAATATTGACTCAACTGTTTTAGTTAAGTATTCAGCGCCGTTGTATACCGGCACAACAATAGAGATAAGTTGAGTCACAAAAATCCTAACAAATACAGTAAAGATGATAATTTGAACGGTATTATCGCTTGCTGAGTAAAAATAACAACGCATTAATTAACATTATTAAACAAATTAACATCACGTCGACAAACTCCTTACCTTAATGTGTGAAATTTGTTAAATTCTTTGTACTTACCTTTTCACCATAGATAAATGGAGCTCTTGACTATGTATGCCCAATTTCTGCAACGCATACTTATGCCACTATACGAGGCTGTTAAAGGCAAGAACCTCTTGCGAAATATTAACGACTACCAAAAGCACTTACTCTGGACTCCAGAACAACTGAAAGCGCATCAGTGGCATGAATTAAAGAAACTGCTTAATCATGCTTTCGAAAATACGTCTTTTTATCCAGAATTATGGGCAAAAGTAGGCATTAATTCTATTGATGATATACAAAGTATGGCTGACTTTGAAAAGTTACCACTTGTGACTAAAAATGATATTAGTGAACATTATCAAAGTTTAGTCGCTACAAATTATTCAAATAACATCAAGAAAGCCACCGGTGGATCTACTGGCCAACCATTTAGGTTTGAGCTGAATATTGACAGTAATACCCGTCGCGAAGCTATTATGTGGCGAGGCTACGGCTGGTTAGGTGCAGGGTTAGGACAAAAAACATTATATTTATGGGGTGCTGATATTGGTCAGCCAACTAAATTAAAAACACTTAAGAACAACTTATACCATGCATTTTACAATAGAAAGATGCTTAATTCTTTTGCTATGAATATAAACAATATGCACGAATATGTTGACGACATTAACCGCTATCAACCAACTGCATTAGTGTCATACGTTAACCCGCTCTATGAATTGTCAAAGTATATTTTAGCGCATGATTTATCAGTATATTCACCTAAATCGATTTTAACAGGAGCTGAAGCATTACATGACTTTCAACGCGAAATCATAGAAAAAGCTTTTCAGTGCCCAGTGTACAATACCTTTGGCTGTCGCGAATTTATGCTCATGTCTGCCGAATGTAGCGAAAATAAAAATTTACATATCAATATCGACCATTTAGTCGTTGAGACAGTGTCTGATCAAGGACTCAGCATTTCTGGTGAGAGTGGTGACTTAGTCGTTACCGATTTGTATAACTACGGCATGCCATTAATTCGTTATGTTAATGGAGATAGGGCAACTCTAATTGATTCACCCTGTGGTTGTAAAAACCCATTGCCGATTATGAAAAGCATTGATGGCCGTAAACTCGATATAATTAAAACGCCATCTGGGAAGAAAATTCCAGGGGAACTCTTTCCACACCTTTTTAAAGAATTCACACATATTACTCGTTTTCAGGTGAGGCAAAGTCGAATTGATGAACTTAATATTGCCATAATTTCTAGCGAAGATTTATCTCCCACTGAACAGGCAAAAATTAAAGCCGAGATCAATAAGTATGCAGAGAATGAGCTAGAACTTCAGCTAAACTTTGTTGATGACATTCCTTTAACGGCAAGTGGGAAACACAGGGTTACTATTTGTGAAATCTAATAATAAAAAGCTATCACTTGTGATTATTACTAATTTATTCCCGCTACCTTGGGAGCTTAATAGAGCAACGTTTAATCGCCAGCAATTTGCTCAGCTTGAAAACGAGTTCAACAAGAGTGTTTTAGTACCTATTGCCTTTACAGATTGGTTTAAGCACAGAAAAGAGATTAAACAAACACAAAACTTACGGTACGTGCCTTATTTTTACCTACCGAAATTTGGTCGACGATTTTACAGTGTGACAATGTTCCTCTCAATAATGCTGCACTCGGGGCTATGGTTGTTACGAAAGAAACCCAAAAAAATATTCGCAAGTTGGGCTTTTCCCGAGGCTGTTGCGGCCAGTTGGATAAGTAAAATATATCGTTGCGATTTTTATTTTAAAGTTCATGGTAGTGACATTAATTTACATGGCAAAGTACCTGCTCGCGCCAAACAAATAGTAAATGCTAGCAAACGCGCTTTAGGGATTTTATCTGTTTCTCAAGCATTGGCCGATGAAATGCAGTTAATGGGCATCGAAAAAGACAAAATTCATGTTATTTACAACGGCGTTGATCATGATAAATTCTCTGTTCAAAAAGCTTCATCACCGAATAAGCCAAAAAACTACATTCTATATGTTGGTAATTTAAAAAAAGAAAAAGGAGTTGTTGAGTTATTAAAAGGTTTTGCTGCGATTACTAAAATGCACCCTTCAATAACATTAGTCTATGCTGGGCCCGGAAAAATAGGCGAAGAATTACTCCAACAAGCAAACAAACTTTCAATAAATAATAAGGTATCGCTACTAGGCAGTGTTGACCATCATCAATTACCTGAACTTATTAGCCAAGCTAGAATATTAGCGTTACCAAGTTATAACGAAGGTGTGCCTAATGTTGTTCTCGAAGCTATGGCTTGTGGTACGCCGGTTTTGGCAACAAACGTGGGTGGTATTCCTGAGGTGGTTAATGAGGGTGTTTGTGGAAAAATTATTACAGCTAAATCTGAAGAAGCAGTTGCCCAAGGTTTAACATTTATTTTATCTCAAACATGGGATCGAGAAGCTATTCAACAACATAGCCGCCAATTTTCATGGCAAAATAATCAGCGTCAATTGCTTAAGATGTTAAGCAACAAGTGTATTTAAAGGTATGATTCTAAATATCTACTGTTACAATGTATGTTCACATTACAGGGAATTATTCATTAATGCTTGGTAAATTAAAAATTATTTTTAGGGAGTTTATCTTACCTGATCCATTATTTTTATTGAGTAAAACTCAAAAAGAGAAAGTGCTTTATTTAACATTTGATGACGGCCCTGTTCCAGGTGTTATTGAGCCCCTTTTGGCTTTACTTGATAAGTATCAAGTTAAAGCAACTTTTTTTATTATTGGTAGTCGTGCAGAAAAAAATCCAACCTGTATTGTTGATATTGATAGTCATCACCATACGGTTGCGAACCATTCTTTTAGCCACCCGAATTTTCATAAAATACCGCATGCTGAAAAAATGGTTGAAATCGACAAAACTAATCAACTTATTCAAAAAATCACAGGCAAATATTGTTCGTTATTCAGAGCTCCTCAAGGTCGCTGGAGTATGCGTTTAATTTTAGCAATGCTATACAAACGTATAACATGCGTTCATTGGAGTGTAGACTCGAAAGATTTTTTAAAAGAGCCCGCTAACGCTATTATTGAGCGTTTTCAAAAACACCCTGTTAAATCAGGTGATATTATTTTGTTTCATGACGACAACAACCTTTGTGTTGATGCCTTAGACATTCTCATTCCACAATGGCTAGCGCAAGGTTATCGCTTTAACTCATTGGAGAATAAACAATAGTGAATATATTATTTCATCATAGAACACGCGGTAGAGGTGCTGAAGGGGTTCATATACGTGGTGTAGTTAAAGGCTTAAGGCAGTTAGGTAATAATGTCGATATATTATCTTTGCCTGGTGCAGAACCAGAAGCAGAAGAAAAAAACACCACTACCGAACAAGTTAAGCAGGAAGGTACTAAAAAAAGCAGTTTTTCTATTCTCTCTGATCTTACAAAGCATGTACCAGAGTTTGTTTTTGAAATTTTTGAACTGGCTTTCAATTTAATCGCTGTAATACGTTTACGCAAAGCCGTTAAAGAGAAAAACATTAACCTTATTTATGAACGTTATTCTTTATTTATGTTTGCTAGTGTTTGGTGGGCAAAAAGAAATAACTTACCGATAGTGTTAGAAATTAATGATTCTTGCCAAGTACAACGAGTGCGCTCACTTACGTTTAAAAAACTTGCTGCGAAAATTGAAGGCTGGATTTTTAGCAATGCCACCGGATTAGTTTTTATTTCTACTCGATTTCAAGATGTTGCCGAGCAGGCCTACGGTGATATTGCCAATTCAGTTGTTTCACCAAACGGTGCAGATTTAGATAAATTTATCATTGATCCCACCGCGGGTTCAAGCTTAAGAACTGAGCTCGGCATTGACAATAAAATAGTGCTTGGCTATGTTGGAGCTTTCGTACATTGGCATGGAATTGACTGGTTTGTTGATTTAATTTGCGAACGCTTAAAAGAGACGCCTGAATTAGTACTACTTCTTGTTGGTGATGGTGTTGCCTTTGAGGGTATTAAAAATAGAGTTATCGAAGCAGGTGTTGAAGCACAAGTTATATTACCTGGTAAAGTAGCGCACCATCAAGTATCAACTTTTTTATCTGCTATGGATTTAGGCATTCTCCCCGATTCAAACGACTACGGTTCACCTATGAAATTATTTGAGTTCATGGCTATGGGCAAAGGCATGATAGCGCCAGATTTTAGCCCTATTGCTGAAGTAGTTCGAGATAATGAAACAAGCTGGCTATTTCCAGCTGGAAATCGACAAGCATGTGTCAATAAAGTGTTCGATATCGTAAAAGACCGAGCGGCCCATATACAGGTCGGCAATAATGCTAGAGCATATATTGAAAACGAACGTCAATGGAAACACAATGCAGAACAATTATTGTCGTTAATTAACAGAGCAAACGATTAATGCGTAAATTAAAAGCAGATTTAAAGCGTAAACAACAAATTTTTGCTGAAGATGGCGCGTCTGTAAGTATGTTAAGAATTTTAATGGCAGATGGTACAAGCGCCAATATTCTGTATAGATGCATGCGATGGAGTGCAACTCATAAGTTAGGTTTACTAGCGTATTTTTTTCAATGGGCTAATAAATTTTTAAATGGTTGCGTTATCGGCAGTGGCGCAAATTTTGCGGCGGGTTTTGTTATTATGCACCCCATTGGTATTGTTATTAATTCCAAAGTCATTGGAGGTCAAAACATTACTTTAGAAAGTGGTGTTGTGATCGGCGATGAAAAAGGACGCTCTCCGGTACTTGAAAATAATATTTTTGTTGGTGCTGGTGCTAAAATTATTGGCGCACTCACAATTGCTGATGATGTTAAAGTAGGCGCAAATGCTGTGGTAACAAAAAGTGCAAACAAAGGTGAAACTATGTTGGGTATTCCCGCAAGAGCATATATAAAAAAAAATGACGGAGCAGCATGTTAATGGCAACATTATTTTGGGCTAGCGTCGCTATTATTATTTATAGCTATTTTATTTATCCTCTAATTTTATTTACTTTTAGCGGCATTAATCAAGCATTTAGTGATACAAAATATTTATGGCGAAAGCGCCAACGCCGTATAGTAGATGCTAATGAACTACCACCAGTTTCAGTTATTATTGCCGCCTATAATGAAGAGTCATGCATTAAAGCTCGTATAGAAAATTTATTAACCTTAGATTATCCAAAAGAAAAGTTAACATTCCTTATTGGTTCAGATGGCAGTAGAGATAATACTGCAAAGATATTATTAGATTTTAATGTCGACAATTTACAGGTGCACATATTTGACGAAAACCGCGGGAAAATGAGTGTTTTAAATGATCTCGTTGAAAAAACCAATGATGAGTTTATTATTTTTTCAGACGCTAACACACACTTCCAACCTGATACTATTACGCAATTAACACGGCATTTTAATAATAAAGCTATAGGCGCTGTATGTGGCGAGCTTCACCTTGTTGATGGTGACACAGGCGATAACAAAGACAACGTGTATTGGCGTTATGAACAAGTACTTAAATTTCATGAATCAAGATTAAATGCTCTTCAAGGGGCAAATGGCGCTATTTATGCTATTCGTAAGTCTCTTTTTATTCCATTAGCTGCTAACACTATTGTTGACGATTTCCAAATTGCAATGAATGTTGCTAAACAAGGTTATAGATTAGTTTATGATCCAGAAGCAATAGCAATTGAAGAAATTGCACCTAATTTAGCTGAAGAAGAAGGTAGAAGAGTTCGTATTGGATTAGGTAATTATCAGGCTTTTTTTAAAATGCCTTGGGCCCTAAACCCACTATTAGGTTGGCGTTTTATTGCATATTTGAGTCATAAAGTATGTCGTTGGTTTGTACCACACTTAATGTTGATAGCCTTGATAAGCAATGTTATGTTACTTAGTAGTCAGTTTTATCAAGCTTTAATGTGTGCTCAGATAACTTTCTATCTACTAGCTTTTTATGGCATTAAGCGACAAGCAAGCGATAAGAAAACATCAACGTTAATCGCCCTTTTAGCATTTTTTGTAGCAATGAATCTGGCATTAATGCGCGGCTTTATTAAATATTTTAGTTCCAACGTGCAAGGAACTTGGCAAAGGACAACTCGGTAGTGATCATTTTATTTATTTTTTTAATAGCTCTGTATTTATTTTTCATTATTTTAAAAAAGAAAAATATGCAAGAGTGGTTGCCTGTATATATTAAACAACGTTTGAATAAACCTACACGAGACATAAAACAAACTAAACATGTTATTTTTTCGTTTGTAGATCATTACGAACCACAATGGGGTCGTCCAAATAGTATTGACATAGAACGTAGTCGAGTTGACCGATGGTGTGCCGATTACCCAGCTATGGCTAGCAAGCATACTGATGCTAATGGCATTCATCCTCAACACACTTTTTTCTATCCTGAGGAAGAGTATCGAGTTGAGCATTTAGATAAAATAGCTAAGCTCTGCCGAGACGGTTTTGGTGAAATTGAAGTGCACTTACATCATGATGATGATACATCGGAGAACTTAAGGGCTTCTATTACTAATTTTTGCCATGTTTTACATAATGACCATGGTGCTTTATCTCATCACCCTGAAACGGGACAATTAATGTATGGTTTTATTCACGGTAATTGGACGCTCGACAACTCAGGACATGATGGTAAATTATGTGGGGTAAACGATGAACTTATCGTTTTAAGAGAAACAGGATGCTATGCAGACTTTACTTACCCATCTGCTCCTCATGGTACGCAGCCTAAAACTATTAATAGTATTTATTATGCTAAGGATGATCCAGTTAAACCAAAATCCCATAATACCGGTATTGACGTTCGCGTAGGTGGTAGTGCTTGGGGTGACATTATGATGGTAAATGGCCCATTAATGCTAAATTGGAAAAAATTGAAAAAAGGTATTTTTCCTCAAATTGAAAACTCAGACATTCGCAAAGGTATGGAACCGACCAAAGAACGTGTTGATTTATGGGTAGAAGCCAATGTACATGTGAAAGGTAAACCTGACTGGGTATTTATCAAGGTGCATACACATGGTACGCAAGAAAGAGATATGGATGTTCTATTAGGCAAACCAGTCGACGATATGTTTTCGTACTTGGAAGCTAAATATAACGATGGTGAACAACACCAATTGCATTACGTTAACAGTAGGGAAATGTACAACATGATTAAAGCAGCAGAAGCAAATGAGTCTGGCAGTCCCCACCAATATCGTGACTATATTTTACCTAAACCTAACTTTATTGCGAAATAGCTTATGCTTTTAAAGAAGATCATAGCGAGAGTAACTCGTCATGTTGGTATGACTAAAACTTTATTTAACTATCGAAAAAACGGTATTTATTGTTTTAACTTTCACCGGATCGGCGACGCTGATAGTAGTAAATATGATCCAAATGTGTTTTCTTGCAGTGCGGAAGATCTAAGTAAGCACCTTCGCTTCATAAAGGAAAACTTCGAAATTATCAATCAAACTCGTTTCATTGATATAATTAATACTGGTCAAAAAGTTGATAAAAAATACGCTTATATTACTTTTGATGATGGTTATTTAGATAACTATTCATTAGCGTTTCCTATTTTAAAAGCAATGAAGATCCCTGCAACTTTTTTTGTTGCAACAGGGCTAATAGGCACGAATACTATTCCATGGTGGGATGAAATAGCTTGGCATATAAAGCAAATTGACTTGACCGAATTAAGTCTTTCATCTTGGGGAGCATCAATTTCTTTATCTAAAAAAGATACTAATAAAAATATTAGAGAAGTACTTAGCAAGTTTAAAAACTCTCCTGCAACTATAGATGAACAACTGTTAGAGCTTCGCCAGCTAACAGGTATAACATTAAAACAGTATGAAAGTGAGTTTCTAAGCTGGGAAAATTTAGTTGAAATGGAGTCTGCTGGTATGACTATTGGTGCTCATTCACATTCGCACCGTATTTTCTCAACTTTAAATGAAGAAGAGCTTTCGCATGAGTTGTCACATGCAAAGATGTTATTAGAAGAGAAATTAACCAATAAAGTACTTTCAATTTCTTACCCCGTTGGAAATGCTTCTACATATAACAAATATATGTTTGACGAGATAGAGCAACAAGGCTATCAACTAGCTTTCACTTTTCGCTATTTTATTAATCAAGAGCTAAAGAAAAATAAATTTCAATTAGGGCGGTTTTCTATATCTGAACCATTTAATGAATTGAAATTCATGGAGTTATGTCTAAACGCACCAACGCTTTAATTGGGGTTGATACCATTGAATTTATACTTATTAGTTTATGATATTAATATAAAAAGCCTTAGTCTAATATACTTTTAATTGTAGAGAGTAAACCAAAGTTTCAGCCAATACTTCGCGATAAATTTTTTTGTAGGTTGAACTTCAGTCCAACATATTAAATACACAGCCAATATAACCTCTTGCCTTTCATAAGCTCGTGATGAGCTATTGACGGACTAAAGTCCGACCTACAGTTTCGTTTAGGATTTTAAATACGATGTAAGTTGGACTTCAATCCAACATATTAAATGAACAGCGAATATAGCCACTGCCTTTCATAAGCTCATGATGAGCTATTGACGGACTAAAGTCCGACCTACAGGTGTCGTTTGTGATTTTAAATACGATGTAGGTTGGACTTCAGTCCAACATATTAAATTCACTGCGAATATAGCCACCGGTCCGTCATAAGCTCATGATGAGCTATTGACGGACTAAAGTCTGACCTACAAAAATATAGTAAATAATTTATCAGTAAAGTGCCTAAAAAATTAAATTTAATCAGGTATAGATTTAAGTTTAGTATCGGCAAGTCAGTTCGATGTCAACGACCCTTACCAAACAACACAATCTCTACGGTGCGGATTAAGATAAGCAAATCCAGCATAAAACTGCGATGCTTAATATAATACAAATCATACTTTAGCTTTTCTAAAGAGTCTGACTCTGTAGCACCATAAGGGTATTTAAGCTGTGCCCAACCTGTTAAACCAGGTTTAACGTTATGACGTTCATTGTAATATGGAATATTTTTAATTAATTGCTGAACAAATTCAGGCCGTTCAGGGCGTGGGCCAACAAAACCCATATCACCAACCATTACATTATAAATTTGAGGAAGTTCGTCAATACGATATTTGCGAATGGCTTTACCGATGCGTGTTGTTCTATCGTCATCTTTGGCTGCCATTTGTGCACCATTTTTTTCTGCGTCTATTCGCATACTTCTAAATTTAACAATTTTGAATGCTTGTCCGTCTAACCCTACACGCTCTTGCGAGTAAAATATGGGTGATTTCCAGCCATCTTCGAGCTTAATCAATAAAGCCGTAATTAACATTACAGGCCAAGTAATAAGAAATAAGAAGAAGCCCATTGTGGCGTTAAAAATCCAGTCTAAGGTATTTCTTAAATGATTCGCCGATGCAAAACCATTTGAATATATAACCCAACTTGGATAAATTAAATTAACCGCAACTTGCCCGGTTTCACGTTCAATAAAGTCTAGAATCTCAGTTATTTCAACGCCTCTAATTTTACAGGCAAAGAGTTCATCCACTGGTAGATTTTCTCTACGCTCATCATTCGCAACAACAATTTCATCAATTTGATGTTCTAGGGCGTAATTCACTAATGAGCAGTCTAAGTTAATTCTATTTTCGTTGACAATGCCATTGTCTGCATCGCCATTCATAACCACGAAGCCGTGCATGAAAAAGCCCTGTCGGTCAACATCGCGACGCATGCGTTTCTCTATAATAGAAGCTCGCTGGCCAGCACCTAACACTAAAATATTACGTTTATTAAAGCCAAAGAAATCAATTTGAAGAGTAAAATAACGTACTCCACAAACAAAAAAGAAGCTGATTAATGAAGCGACTGCAAGTAACTCAATGGCTAATGAGCCTGAGCCGTAAAAAGGATTGAATAATGAAACAATAAAAAAGCCTATGGCAATTGAAACGAGTAAACGCCTTATTACACCTCGCAAACTTTCTCTCAATTTCGAGTCATAAAGGCCCATAGCAAGACACGATAACTGCACTACTAAGGCGTAAACAACTGAATGAATAAAAAGAATATTCGTAGGTGTTTTTTGAGTATCGTGTACTACAAACTGAAATACTTTATTTAGGTATAAGCTAAGTAAAAGTGCGCCAGCAAAGCAGATAAATTCGATTAACACTAAAGATTTACTACCCGCAGATAAATCACGAAATTTAGGGCTAGACATAAGGTAATAAAGTTCCTTTCTAGTATGAAGCACAGTTCATTATTAGATGTTTTTATTTTTTAAGCTGTATATTAGAATGGATTCACTGTGAAATGTAAACAAGAGACTATTTAAAATACTACATTTACAATATATTTACATAAATTAAATAATGTGCATCAATTGTAAAAATCAAATACAATCAATTAGCTTATATAAAATACGGTTATAAATAAATAAGGTTAAAACCATGGAAAAACGCATGACTACTACATTAAAAGCGATTTTATTTCTTACTTTTGGTTATATTTTAGCTGGTTGTAGCTCAGCTACATTGCCACCTGCCAAGCTTCATCAGTCGAATACAGTTGATGTTGACTCCTATAAATATTTAATTGGTGCCGGTGATGTAGTTAATATTTTTGTTTGGCGTAACCCTGAAGTTTCTGGCACATTTAAAGTGCGCCCCGATGGTATGATTACGACTTCTTTAGTTGAAGACATTCCTGTATCCGGTAAAACCCCAACCGAACTTGCCCGTTCTATTGAAGAAATACTAGCAACGTATTTACGAGAGCCCGTTGTTACCGTAACCGTAAACAACTTTGTTGGCCCTTTTAGTGAACAAATTCGTGTAATAGGTGAAGCTGCTCAACCGCAAGCGGTTAATTATATTCAACACATGACGTTACTTGACGTGATGATTCAGGTTGGTGGTTTAACTGAATTTGCTAACGGTAATGGTGCTAAGTTAGTCAGAATAGAAAATGGTCTTCAAAAACAGTATGAAATTTACATTGAAGACTTGATTAAAAATGGTGAAATATTAGCTAACGTTGATGTATTACCTGGCGATATTATTGTTATACCTGAAACATGGTTTTAAACAAAATAGATTTATTTACCTGTTTTAGAGGTCAGGAATGCAAGAAATTATAGAACAAATTGTCGATTATCTTAAAGGTATTTGGCTTAAACGTCGCTTTATTATCATTTCAACATGGTTAATATGCCCTTTTGCTTGGGTTTTTATTTCTCAACTCGATAATGTTTATGAGTCTGAAGCACGGATATATGCAGATACTCAATCAATATTAGGACCTTTATTAAAAGGTTTAACCGTGAAGACTGATCCTGAAGTGCAAATTCGCCTAATGATTAAAACACTATTGAGCCGTCCGAATTTAGAACGTATAACACGGATGACGGATCTCGATGTGCAAGCTAACACCCCAGCTGCTTATGAATCGCTAATTGATAGTTTAAAATCAAACATTGTTATCAGAAAAACAGGTGGAAGAAACGAAAATATTTTTACCATAACTTACCAAGATAAAAATCCTGAAATGGCTAAAAATGTCGTTAACTCAGCATTAACAGTTTTTATTGAAAACACGTTAGGTGAAAATCGTAATGATTCAAATTCTGCTCAGAAGTTTATCGGCTCACAAATTAAAGATTATGAAAACCGTCTTTTAGCTGCTGAATCTCGTTTAACCGATTTTAAACAAAAATACAGCGGGGTATTGCCAGATCAATACGGTGGTTTTTATCAAAAATTAAATATAGTTAAAGAGCAACTCAAAATAACTGAATTGAACTTGCTTGAACAAGAAACGCAATTAAAATCAGCGAAGTCACAATTGAATTCTTCTCCGTCAAGTAATGATAATGCTCAAAATAACATTATGAATTCGAACAGTATCCAAACGACGTATGACGACAGAATTTCGGAATTAGAAGCTAACCTCGATTCACTTCAATTACGATATACTGAAATGCATCCTGATGTTAAAGAAGTTAAACGCCGATTAGAACACTTAAACGCTCAGCGAACTAAAGAAATTGATGAATATTTGAATGCAACTAATAATGGTGATAGCAATAAGCTTGCTACTAGTCAAAACCCTGTTATTCAGCAATTGCAAATTCAGGTGAACCAATTAGAAAACGCTGTTGCTTCAACTAATGTGCGTGCGAAGGATTATCGTCAACAAGTTAAAGAGCTTGAAAGTAAAATTCATATTTTGCCAGAAATAGAAGCAGAATTAACCTCATTAAATCGTGGCTACGAAATTACAAAAAGTAAATATGAAGAATTATTGAATCGTCAGGAAACAGCTCAATTAGCACAACAAGCTGATGAGACAACCAATCCGATTCAATTTAGAGTTATTGATCCACCCAGAGCGCCTACTGAACCTGCAGGGCCAAAACGTATTTTGTTTTTACTTGGCTCTACAATTTTTGCTTTTGGTGTAGGTGTTGGCTTGTCATTATTATTTAGCCAAATTAACCCTGTGGTTACTTCTAGTAGCCAAGTGTCTAAACTTACTGGCATTCCTGTATTCGGTATTGTGTCTGCCACTGAGAACTTAGGTTTACAACGTTGGCACAAAAGAAAAACCCTGATATTTATTATTTCTAATAGTGTGCTATTAATCGTATTGGCATTTTTTATACTTTATGCCATTGCTCCTAATGCTTTATTAGCGCCGATCAGAGGGATTTTATAACTTATGAGTATCATAGAAAAAGCGCTAGCTAAGCAACAACAAAAAAGTCATGACGATTCAGAGAAAGTTGAGCAACAGCCAGTTCCTCAAGAAAAGGTTACTGTCGAAGCAACTAATGTAGAGAAAAAAGATACATTAGCACTTGATAAAGTAAGCTTAGCTGAGCGTGGCTATTTAATCGATAACGGTACCCGCAAAAGTATTAAAGACGAATTTAGACAAATTAAACGTAAGCTTCTTAATAATGCTTTTGGTAATGCCTCAAAAACTTTACATCACAGTAATTTAATTATGGTGAGTAGCGCAAAACCTAATGAAGGTAAAACTTTCGTTGCGATTAATCTAGCGTTAAGTATTGCACTTGAGCAAGATAAAACCGTGTTACTTATTGATGCCGACGTACTTCGCCCAAGCGTAGTTCGCGAGTTAGGAGTTGAAGATAATCCCGGCCTTATTGAGTACTTGCTGGGTAAATCTGAAAAAGTTAGCGATATAATTTATAACACCGATATCGATAAACTAAAATTAATCCCCGCGGGTAAGCCGCATCATTTGTCTAACGAGTTGTTAGCCAGTGAGAAAATGGCAACACTAGCGAATGAATTGGCGAATAGATACCCTGATCGTATTGTTATTTTTGATTGCCCGCCATTAATAGGTGTGACCGAAACATTGGTACTAGCGAGTTTAATGGGGCAAGGCGTTATTGTTGTTGAAGAATCTAAAAGTTCTATTGCTGATATTCAAACAGCAACTCGACATCTCAATGAAGATTTAGCACTAGGTCTAGTATTAAATAAAGCAATAAGATCTCATAAGGATTTGTATGGCTATTACGGCTATGGGTATGGCGCATAAAACTAAGCTTAGTGCTGTTTGTATTGCATTAATTTGCTCTAAACTTGCTGTTGCAGGTGAGTGGCAGTTTGATCCTAGTATTATGGTCGATGAAACATACTCTGATAATGTTGGCTTAACCACTAATAATGAACAAACTAGCTTGGTAACCCAAGTTGGATTATACATTGAATCTACATATAAAGCACAACAGGCAGAATTTAATTTTTCATCAGAAAGTATTTATGCTTTATATAGTCATGATCATGATCTTGATAGCGACTATCAAACCTTATCGAGTGATTTAAGAGTTCAACTTTGGCCTAACGGTATTGTCGCTTATGGTGGTATCAGTATTGATAACCAATCACGAAATGGCAGCCGAAATGCATTAGCCGATATTGTTTCAGCTGATACAGTGCAAGTAGAAACTTACAGCGGTGGTCTTGAATACAACATCGATAATAGTGACTTTATTGTAAACTCTTCGATTGGTTATCGAGAAACTAATTCAGAAGACAATATTGGAAATCAAAAAGGAATAAACAGCAGAATTACCAGCACAAATGGCACTGGCGCTCGCCATGTTTTTTGGGAAGTTGAACATGATTACCAAGATTTAGAAAATAATAATCAAAAAGGTAAACAAAGCCAAAGTGAAGTTAAAATTGGTTGGATAACAGGCTATGGTCTTAATCCTTTTCTGCGATATTATGATGAAGACAATAGTGGCGATATTAATAACAGTAATCGCTCTATTGAGTCGAACTCATACGGTTTAGGTGTTCGTTGGTTAATTACACCGCGTTTAGCGTTCAATGCTTCTTATAATCAGCCTATTGGTGATAACCTAGATTTAGATGGCAACGAACAAGAAGCTTATATTAATGCTTCAGTGCAGTGGCAGCCTTCACCTCGAACTAAACTTACCGCTAATATTTCTGAACGTTTTTATGGCACCAGTTATGGTTTAGATTTTACTCATAGAAATAAACGCTTAACTAACTCAATTAGTTATGTAGAAGATGTACAAACTTTCACCCGTAATAATTTTGCAGCAAACCTCGTTGGGTTTTATTTTTGCCCTTCAAGTAATATAACATCCGTAGCTGATTGTATTATTAAAGATGAGGGCAGTATATTTCCTGATAACCCTAATGAACCTGACAACCCTGGGTTTCAATTATTCCCTATTCAAGACTTTACTTTGGTTGAAGACAACGTTTTTTCTTTAAATAAAACCTTAAATTGGAGTTCTGTTTTAGCATTACCTAGAACAACAATTAGCTTTACCGCGAGCCATCAAAATAGAGAAAATTTAGAATCCTTTAATGAGGATGAACGAAGTGCTTCCAGCTTAAATGTAAGCAGAAAAGTCAGTGGTCGTTCGAGTATCAGTTTTGATTTATCTTATACCGAAACTAATTTACAAATAGATACGGAGTTTGAGCGTATCGACAGATATAGACGTTACGAAATCAGTTATCTGAAATCATTAAATAGCACCTTGTCTTTTGATTTATCGTTAAGCTACTTAAACAGAGGTTCTGATAATGCATTATTCAATTACGAAGAAGGTCGCGTTAGCGCCAAAGTAACCAAAGGTTTTTAGCAGTATGTATGAAAATTACTATGGTTTTAAAGAAAGACCGTTCCAGTTAAGTCCAGATCCACGATTTTTTTTCGCTTCTAGCCATCATCAACGCGCTTTGTCTTACCTACAATATGGTTTAGATCAAGGCGAAGGCTTTATTGTGGTAACTGGGCCAATTGGCACAGGAAAAACGACAATAGCCCGCAATTTATTAAATAACTTAGCGGATAAAAGCATTGTTGCCGCACAACTTGTAACCACTAAACTTAACCCTCAAGAATTACTCGAGTTAGTGGTGTCAGAGTTTAACATTTCTGTTGAAGGCAACAGTAAAGCCGACTTACTACAAGGTATAGAGAAGTTTCTTATTCAGTTACATCAACAAGGTAAGCGTGCATTATTAATTGTTGATGAAGCACAAAATCTACCTGGTGAGACCGTTGAAGAGTTGCGTATGTTATCTAACTTTCAATTAGATAATAAACCTTTGATCCAGAGCTTTTTACTCGGACAGGAAGAGCTTAAAGGTATTATACAAGCGCCAAATATGGAGCAATTTCGTCAACGAATTATAGCCTCTGCGCATTTAAAACCTTTATCTAAAGAAGAAGTTAAGAAGTATATTAACCATAGGCTACATCAAGCGGGCTGTAATAAAGAAGATTTATTTTCTGATGCTGCATTTGATCTTATTCATGAGAAAACATTAGGTGTGCCACGTAAGATTAATATTTTTGTTGATCGGCTACTCTTGTTTGGCTTTTTAGAAGAGCTAGACAGTATAAATTCGGCTGCGATCAATGAAGTAGCACAAGAGATGGAAGTTGAGTTAACTGGTTCATTAAATGCCGCTGAATTAGCCAGTACTGAACCAAATCAAGTTGTGGTAAATTCTGCTGAAAAAGTTGAGAGCATCAAAGAAGTATTACGAGAAGTAGAAGAAATATTAGAAAGTAATATTAAGCAGAAAATTAAAATGGCACGTTATGTTGATAAGATGCTTAAACATAAAAGTCGCATTTACACTGATACAGACGATAAAAGCGAAAAATAACACCTAACCTGCTTGTATCCCTGCTTTTAGTGGGGATTACCTTGATAATTTTATTTACATAAGCACTGCGTACGTCATTAACGCTTGTTTGAGCGCTGACAGACTAAAGTCCGACCTACACGTTAGATTAGTATTGTTAGGACTTATGTAGGTTGGACTTTAGTCCATCATGTTAAATAACCTGAACTCTGGATAAGCAGCACTTGCTCAATGCTCCCTTTTAAGCCATT